>Ga0307928_10002772_pt1 | contig 13416 bp, 30 predicted proteins | sample AceLakmetagen232_FD_201815 | JGI IMG/M metagenome (GOLD analysis project Ga0307928, IMG submission 201815) | Saline water microbial communities from Ace Lake, Antarctica - #232 | ecosystem: Environmental > Aquatic > Non-marine Saline and Alkaline > Saline | place: Antarctica: Ace Lake... | reverse complement strand
ATTGGTGATGTATTTTGCGGATAATTTTTAGTGTTTTAGTATTGCTTTTTATACCTGTTTGTTTTGCACAAGTCATAGAACTTCCAGGATGTACCAGTGCTAAGATAGGTGTTAATTCCATAGATCCTACAACTTTATTTTCACCAGATTGTGAACGTGTCAGTGATAGATTATTAGATTGTGAATGTCTGGATGAAGGTATTGATTTATATTCAAAATCAGATAATAATTATACTGTCATTATAGATTATATCGAGCAAGATAATATCTCAAAACGTAAGACGGTATACAACTTCAAACCTGAAGATGATTATGTTGATGAGTTCACTGTTAATATAATTGGGAGATTTGTTTTAGGTTTATTAATAGTACCAATAATATTATCATGGTTAGGATATTATTTTTTCAAAAAACGAGTTAATGAAAAATGAAACAACTTAATGAATTATTATTATTATGGTCAAAGACGAATACTGATTATGTTGAATTATTAAAACAAAAAAATATATTAGAACAAGAGATTTATAAATTAATGAAAAAGTATCATTGGGATTCTTATAAATCTATAGATGATATTAATGTTTCAATCCTTGAAGAAGATACTTATGTTATTGATGAAAATCAACTTTCAATCTTATTATCAAAAGATGATATCGAGAAGATCAAACAATATAATAATGAGACACGTATTATTATTGTGACTCCTGATTCACGTAAGAAATTTAGTAAACTTATAAAGAGAGGATTCACATGACACGAACTAGAATTGATGATCAGAGACGTAACGGATCGTTCTCATTACGAAGTAAGCAATTAAAACTAACACTCGAGAAAGGATATTGTCCTCAGTGTCATCATGATAGAATTTTTGAAAACATGACGTACAAATATTGTACGAGATGTAAATGTAAAATATAATGGAGTGATCGATATGACTTTTAAAGAAGTTAATGGGAAATTAGTATTACAAGCAAAAGAAGAACCTAAGAAAGCAGAACAAGTTATAGCTGCGGGACCTACACCAATAGAACAATCTACACCAGTAGAACCTGTCGTTGTAGAAGAACCAGTAGTTACAGAAATCCAACAGGAACCTGCTACAGAAGTACAACCTGAGACTCAACAAGAACCAACAAATAAAGATTATCTTTTAATAAGTTTTAGATCAGGTCGTGTATTGAAATTTTATGATATAACTGAAGAACTTCTTAATATTGTGGATAGTCATATAAAAATGGATCAGATATTTATAATGGATACTTGGTCTATAGTTCCTAGAAATATCGAGTTTTATGGTTTAGTGGAGAGTGATAATGATGGAGAAGAAATCGATCAAGGAAATATTTAATGAAGATGTAACTATTAAGAAAGGTATGATATTTAATGGTTGGATGATAAGTTTTTTTTGTGGTCTTATAGTTATGTTTTTCGTGAGTTTATTAGGTCTGATATAAAATGGATGATAAGAAAACTTTTAATTTCAAAGATAAGAAATGGTCGGATCTACAATTAAAACAGAAGATTATTTTCATTGCATCTTTAGTTTTAATGTTAGGCACTTTAATATTTATGACTTTGAATTTTAAAACTTTATTAATACGTGAAGATATCATTACTGAAAATACAGGATGTACTTATACTTTCATTAATGGATATCTAGATAATCTTGATTGCAGAGATAAACATATTAATGAATCTATATTAAATATTAAAGATAATTATTCGATAGCTGATTATTATGACGATAAAAAACAAAAAGCAAAAACTCTTGGATTCTATAACGAGTTTGAATACGCAGAAGAATGAAGTCTTAGCGGAAGCACGTAAAAGTTTACGTTCGTATGATCGTACAAAGAATCCTGCAGATATAATTATTTTTAATTCATTATATCTTCAATATAAAAAGTTATGTTTACATGAAGAAGTATGTAATTATTTATATATGTATGATTGTGTTATTGAGGATTAATTATACTCGAGCGATATATTGCGACTCCAATATACGTTCCTCATCGAAAGGGGAGTAAGATACGAAACTCTTACATCATACTCATTTTTTGAGAGTTATGGCGTCCTAAGAGTGGGACTTAATGAAGGTTACATACCGCAAGATACGTCTGCCATAACTTTATTTTTTTCTTTTATATTAGTGAATAAATAGTAAAGGTGAAATGAATGGATAGAAACTTATGGGAAATGAAATACGGTGATGATATCGATAAGTATACTAAACCCTATAAAAATATATTAGTATACGTTATTGCATTTGTCATTATATTATTTATTGGAGAATTCATGATAGTTAATTATCCGAATACATTTTTCGGAAATCAACCTGAATTTAGCGGATTTGTTTTAGCAAACGGTTTATTATTACTTTGTGCTTTTTGTTTAAGTATAATAGGTCCTGCTATTGTTATGTTGATTAAATTTATTATTAATTATCCACTGGAAGCATTATCAGTGATAGGTATTATAATGTTAGTAGTATTAGCAATACTTGGTGTGAAGATTCTTATAAATTTAAAAGGATATTTATATAATGTAATGTTAAATAATTTTAGATAAGATGGAGTGATAATTATGGAAACGAAAAAAGATATGGATTTTATAAAAACAAGACCTATAACATCGCAAGAGATAGAGAAACTATTAAGTGAAGCACAAGGTAAATCTGTGAAACTTAATGAGTTCCCTGAAAATACTCATTGGGTATTAAAGATCAAAGAGGAACCTACCATAACAGTCTATGAAGGTGAAACTAAGAAACAGTTTAAACTTGATGATAAGATTGATTATGATTTTGAAGCTCTTGATGATAATGGTAAGAAGAAATATAAAGCTTCAGGATATATGCGTGTTGAATATAAATTCAATAAAGATACAAGAGTTCCTATCTTGTTAAGAGTCAGTAAACATAGTCTTGATAAGTTTAATGAACATAATAAAGGTAAAGATTATATCGATAAATATGCAATGTTTAGTTTGAAGAAAGTAGGAGATAATAATGTGCATAGTATCGGTGTTATTTATAAGGAAGATTATGAACCGTTCGATGCAAAAGAGTTTATTGATCCAATGGATATAATAAGAAAAGCTCAATTGGAGAAACCTGTAGAACTTGATGATGATACGAAAATCAAAGAGTTTATGCTAGATTTCAAGAAACAAGTTGAAGCTTTCAATAAACAACAAGACGAAAATAAAACTCCCGAGAAGAGGAAACCTTATAATGCAAACTTATGTCAATTGCAATATTTCAGGAAGTTTTATCCACAAGAATATCAATCAATAGAAACACTTTTCGGTGATTAATTGTGGATGAGTTTGATATGTTCATTGATGAAGGCGTCCAACCCCTTACACGACCTACACAAATTTCTAGCGAGTCTTCATCAGTAAATGCAGTAATGACATCTAATTATGTCGTGATCGATGAGAAGGCCTTTAAACCAGGTCTTCTTTTCTCTGCAATCTCTAAAGGAATGACTAAATTATCATTCCCTCATGGGAAGGGATTGAATCTTATCAGACGTGGGGATTGGTTAGTGATCCAGATTTTGGATGTAGGTTGTGGGAAGAAAGTACAACATCAAAGTGCACCATATTCCTCATCAGTAGCTAAGAAGAATAATACTGAACAAGTTAAAATTGAAGGACAAAAGAAAATAAAACAAGCATGGTAAAATAATTAGGATTAATACACAAGTACAACCTCAACAATTTTATAGAACTTGTTTAGAGAAGATGGGTTTTGGTCATTACCATGAAAAAATACGAAATGTTGTTAATTTATATCATAAATCTAGATTGAGAAGACTAAAATAACATAAATGTTATAGAAAGAAAAGGTAATGAATAATGATATTATATTTAACTTTTATATTATTGATTGAAATAATGCTTTTTATAATAGTATATGTATTTTTAAAATAAAAGTGATAAAAAATGAATGAAAACGATCTATGGAATTTTGTATACTGGGATGAGTTCTCAGAAATAGTCTACTCACAGACGCTTAATAAATCCCATCTTATGGGGAAAGGTTCTGTGCAGCATCAGGACGCATTACATTCAGTAGATAATCTTACAGGGAAAAGTAAGTTTTACGATTTCGAACGGTCTGAGGATCATTATTTTTATAAGATGTGTAAAGGTGATGAGTTCTATCTCTTACCAAAACGGTTCTATGATAAATTACCAATGATCCCTACAAAATGGATCGATATGAAACTTAAATCTAGCGATTCTACAGTATGGCGATTCATCCAGGAATTCGATAGTTTTAGGATCCCTGAAATTAAAACTATGGATTTAGCAGGATATATAAAACAATTCAATCCAGTGAAACATAATAATCCCGCAGCCGCTACAATACTTAAATGTATAGCTATAGCTAAAGGATTGAAACTTGCGGTCTGTGCCAGTTATCATTGTGGGAAGAATATGAACTATCAGATTAAAGCAGCGATCCAAAATAATGTAGTCTCGGGAATGAAAAATAAAACTGAAGCTATGTTTTATAAATTATGTTTATTTAATGATGATCTTAATATTGATGAAATTACAACTTGGACTCCGCAAAAGATTCAAGCTATAGAAGATAAGTTAGCGGTTTATGGAGATCAATCTACCAAGGATCAGAAACATGCTATCGATAATAATAAAAAGAATGAAGTCATAAAAAACATTTATAATAAATCTTTCATTATAACTTTTAATCCTTATGATGAGAAACGTCATAAGAAATATTTCGGTGAGAATATGGGTAATCCAGGAAAGATCAAAGACAGGTATCCTTTCATTTATCTGAAAGGTGAAGTTCTTGACGCTCCAGCTCAACCAGTGCAAGGTACTGAGATAAGCACCGTAGAAAATCATATATCTTTTTATCAGAAACAAGCCAGTGAATTTATGTATTGGCGTAATAATTATTATAAACATCTTCACGGTTATGATAGATCGAAATTATGTTTTAAAGATGTAAGGAAACTACGTAATATAAGTCCGTTGATTGATGTGATAGATGTAATGTCGATCTCACAAGATGTTTTCGATTATTGGATTGATGTTATAAATCAAGGTAATACTGATTATAATAGAATGTATGACGGTCAGGAATCAGTTTATGCAAACATTTCACAAGTTATATTAGCAAGTATGAGTGATGATATATGAGCTTGAGTTTTGAGCTTGAGCTAGAGGTTATAGAAAATGGATAAAGAAGATGTAGTTATATTTATATTAGGATGTGTAGCAATATCAATACTTATGTCGAGTGTAGTATTTGTGATTTTTGGATTTATTGGAATTGCACATCAACAAAACGCATTATATGAAATGTGTGAATTAGATATTGAAGGAAATTCTAAATATTATTGTATAGAAGATGGTGTTGCGAAACCTATAACTAAGAATTGTGAAAATCAAGGTAATTTTTTCTGGCCTGATTATACTTGCAGTTATAATTATATTGAATATGAAGTGAGTGATGATATATGAATAATAATAGAGATGCTATTTTGTTTATATCTTTATTAGTTTTAATTTTAATATTTTGTGTTACAATATTAATTTTACTCGTTGAGCCAGAATCTAATTTTTGGTTATCTGATAAAGAACAAAAACTTAAATGGTGTTTGCTTAATCAACCTGAATTTAATATCTCTTATAATCCAAGAATTAGATTTTGTTTTGAAGAAGGTTGGGAAGTTTATTGTACGATAACTTATACACAAGCCTGTCCATATTTAAATAATAACGATACTTGGGAGAGTGCGAAACAGAGGTTTTTACAAAATGAATGAGACTTGGGGAATAATAAGATATTGGTTATTTCTTTATATCAGAGTTACATTACCATATTATATATTAATTTGGATTTATACATAATAGAAAAGTTTATAAAATAGTATATTATAATATAAAGAGGAAGATAAAAATGAAATATACAAAATCAGAACGTAATGGGAATCAAATTAGAGAGATAGAATTTGGAACAACACCAGATCAAATGAAAATGAACGATTGTTTTGATATGTTCTTGGAAGGGATGTTACTACTACAAAAAATGAACGCTCAAGTCATAGAAGAACCAAGATCAGAACTTCCTGAAGATGATAAATTACCACCACTAATAGAAACACAGGGTGATATCTTATGCGGCTTATAAGACTGCCTGAGGAGTCGAATGAGGACTTCTTATTTAAGATATATAATAAGTATGGTTTTAAAGATCTGCGTATCGCAGGGAATTATATCGTTAATGATGAACTTGTCTGGACGACACGTATTAAATTCGAAGATCTGATACATCTTCCATCATGGCAATGGGTGAAAGGTACTTTCAATCAAAATACTGGAAATGCGTTTCGTAAAGATGAATTTTTAAATATAGTGAAACATCGTAGCGTAATGGATATAGAAATCATGTTAGATATAGATGAGGAAAATACTGATTTCTTAGAGTTTGATGATATAAAACAAAAAGCAGAATTCATATCAAAATATCTTAAAGATGAAGGTTGGGATATAGTAATACATAGTGCTCAAAGTAAATCGTATCATATAAGTTATCTTGATCCGAAACTCAGAGATTATGATATTAAATCTATATCACGTAATAAGGAACGTATTATAAGATTTTTTAATACCGATATGCAGATGTCAGGACCTAAATCTATGATTGCATTAGAAGGTGTTAATCATTATAAGAGTGGACTACAAAAACAAAAGGTGGAATTATGAGTGTAAAGAAACTTCTTAATTCTAGTACTCCACCCGACGTGTATTATACAGAGATAGAAATAAGTAATGAGCATGAATATAAGTTTAAAGTTTATGATATAAATAAGATCGAAGATATCCAAATCCCCTATAAGAATGCTAAATATTATATTTTCACTGGTGAATTCCTTGAAGGGTTTGAATTAATAAATATCCCTGTAAGATTATATTTACCAATTGCATCATTTAAATATGCAGTATCACGATGTAGAACTAAACCGTTAGGAATTCCTGATAAGACATGTTTTTATATGACGTTCATGAGAATTAAACTTAAACAATTAATAATAAAAAATATATGTATGGAGATGAAATAAAATGTATGATGGTGATCTTGATGGGATTAATTGATTGGATAAAACGTAAGAAGGAAGAGACAAGACTTAAGAATGAGATGACGTCTCAAGCATTACAAGAATATTATAAAAGTGATGCATATAAATTAAAAGTTGCGAAAGATATACATGAAAATAAACCCGGAACTCCTGGTGCTAAAGGTAAGACGTTCGGTGATTTCATTAAGAATGCTTCCGCTAATGCAGTGAAAACTCTTAATGCTGAAAGTAATCATAAACTTGATATTGATAAATTCACAGTGAAAAAGAAAACTGATGATAAACAACAGAAATGACTAATACTCCTACAGGTGGCGTCAATGGTAGTAGGAGGGGTTTTCTTTGTTTTCCTATTCGATACCGACGTCACCCTTTTTTTAATATGAAGGTGATGATAAATGAAAACTAAAAAAGGATACAATTGGTATGTGGTGGATTTAAATAATTATACAAGTGAGTTCTTAATAGAAATTATTGAGGATTTATATGATGATTTCATAAAAGAACCAAAAAGAAAATTAATAGAAATCAAGGAGACAAAATGAAAACAAGTAAAGGTAAAAAATGAATGAATTACGTGCGTGGCAGGAAGAAGCAATAACATTCTTTAAAGAACATAATAAATGTATAATCCAAGCTGCTACAGGTACAGGGAAGACCTTTCTTGGGAAAGAAATCATTAAATATGTCCTAGAACAAGATCCAGAACTGAAAATCCTTATCGTAGTACCTAAGAATGTCATCCTTGAAGATACCTGGTATAAAGAATTAGCTATAGATATAAGTCTTATAGATATCGGGATTTATTACGGTCAAATTAAAGAGAAAGCACAAATCACACTCACTAATATGCAAAACATCGAGAAAGTAGGTATTGAAGAGTTTGATTTCATTATAATGGATGAGATCCATAATTATCTTAGTGATAGAATGTTAAGTTATATGAAAACGCCTACAAAATATAAATTAGGTCTTACTGCTACATTACGTCGTAAAGATTATAAACATTGGAAGATGTTAGAACTTTTTGATTTTAATATGTTTAATTATGATCTTGATACTGCAGTACTTGATAAGGTCCTTAATAAATTCAATTTTCATAATATTGGTATCACAATGTCCGATACTGATAAAGAATCATATGATATCATAGAATCGAAACTTCATGTCTATGCACAGATGCGGAAAGCAGGGAAATGGGATACAGAGATGCAACTTGCTAAATATAAGCTATTAGACGCTCGAAAGAAGCTCCTAGGGCTATCTTCACAGAAAACTAATATCATTTATCATCTGAAAGAAAAGTTGCTTAAACGGAAAGTAATAGTGTTTAATGAGTATAATGATGCGGCACAACCCACATACTGGGCCATGATAGATATCGGACTTAAACCTTGCATTTTTAATACTAATATTGAACGTAAACAACGATATGAGAATCTTAATGGATATCGTAAAGATAAGTTCGATACTATAATAACAACACGAGCTTTAGATGAGGGTTATAACTTGCCCAGTATTGATGTCGCATTAATCTTATGCGGTGGAAGTAACGATAGGCAAATGATACAACGAGTCGGGCGAGTCCTAAGAAAGAAAAAACAAATTACAGAGATCTATCAAGTTTATTTTCTTGATACTATAGAACATGAATATGCTTTAAAACGATATGCGTTAATGAAGAAGTCATGCGAACATTACGATGAGATGATTATAAAATGATAATGACTAAACTGAGTTCATCAAAAGATTATATTTTGAATTTTAAATTTGAAATGAAATATTATGAAAAAAGTATTGCAAGAATATACGAGGTGTGAAAATGCAAAATCTTGACCAACGTAATATTAAAAGAATTATAAATCAGAAAATTCAACTGCAAAAATATCATATGTCTAAAGTTCAAGAAATAGATGTAATAATTTCCTATTTAAGATATAAATATAATTTAGTGGCTCCATCATGTAAAAAAACTAAAATGAAAAAAACTAAAATGATAACAACACAAAAACCAGAAATATATCTTAAAAATAATATTGATGAGAATGGTGATATTCATGGAACTCAAGCTAAAGAATATGGTCGTCTTATTAGACAACATGTAAAAGATATAATACAAGGTAAGATTGGAGAGTTTTCATTGCATGATAAAAAACCGATGGTTAATTGTGGATGGATAGATATTGAATTTGAATTATTGAAAGAGTTGGGGTTAGAATGAATACTGCAACATTATATTTAGAAGAGGATCAATTAGCAAGAATATTATATCATCTTCCTAAAGATGATCCAATGAGAAATTATCTGCAAGAAGCAGGATATAATATGTTTGGATGGTAATAATGAAATGTGAAATTTGTGGTGTGGAACTTATAAGAAGAAATATATTTAAAGGGCTTGATATTTGTCAGGCATGTTATAACTATCATAAAAAATATGGTATTTTCGTTCATAGAACATATTATAATACTCGTAAAAGAATATCACGTGATCAATATTTAGAACTTCACAGGATTCAATCAAAACGTAAATGGAATTCTGCTAAAGAAAAACGTGACTTATTAAACAGTATGAGTCCTGAAGCTGTATTATTATACGTAAGAGAACAAAAAGGTGAACAATAATGAAACAAGGCGGTAATTCATGGAATGGAAGTACACGTAGTAAGAAAGGTGTAGTGACACGATCTAATTGTAAAATATGTGGAAGATCCTATAAGATGGAATGGGCAAAAGATAATCATGAAAAACAATGTGGTGATCAAACTCATGGATGATTATTTAGGTATTGGGAAGTTACGTCTTATAGAAACTATATTGAAAACTAATTTCCCCGAAGAGAAGAAAACATTTTCTATGGAAGATATGTTATTTGTTCTTAAAGAAGCGTTAAATGATGAAGGTAAGAAATATTTATTATCAAAACCTAACATAGGTTCTCAAGCTATATATAAGCGATTCACGAAATTCTTATTTCTAAGAAACTTATCTAATCTTGATACGATGATGCTGCTTACAGCTATGAAAGGCGGTGGGAAATCATCAGTAGGAATACAATTCGCACGTGAATGGTGTAGGATAATGGGATTTCGTTTTGATCTTAAGAAACATATGGCATACTCTAACGCTGATCTCAGTAGAAAGATAGATCTCTTACCACCATTCTCACCTCTTATCGCAGATGAGTCTGTACGATTTATATCTTCGGCGGATTGGGCCAAGAAGGAAAATAAAGAATTAAAAAAGAAACTTGCACAAATCCGAGAGAAACATTTATTTTTCATATTATGTTTCCCATTAAAGATTCATAAAGTCGAGAAGACGTATCTTGAAAGTTTTGTTAATTATTGGATTGAGATTTATAGTAGAGGTTATGGTGCTATTTTCATCCGTGATAATAATCCAGTATTTGATTCATGGAGATTAGATATGTTTAAAACTATCGGATCATATAATGAATTCACACCAATACCAGAAATTGAAATGAAACTCAAGAAACATCCGAATTTCTGGAACGTAATGAAAATATCTAAAGTCCCTAAACATATCTATGCTAAATATAAAACAGTTCGGGAAGCTAACGTCTATGATACTAATGATTTCATGAAAAGTATTACTAAAGAAGACGTATATAAATCGGCTTTAGTAATGGCATTAAATGATGTAATGACTAATGATAAGAATGTCACAATGAATAGAATCGCATTACATATAAAAAATAATTATGATATAACAATATCAAAACCTGATATGACAAAGATCGTTATCGATGCTAAGAAGATGGTTAATTCAGTACGACAGACAATGATGGAGGTCTGATGAGCTAATAGCTAGAGGTAATTAAAAATGGAAAATAAAAAGAAAAAAAGGAACAATATTCGATCTATGAGGTGACTGATGTGGTTGATTTATCACCATTCAATAATAATATAACAGTGATAATAGGATTAGCATTATTATTTATTTCAATGGAGATATTATATTGGTTTGTAGATCTAGATAATATATTTGCTATGAACCTTCATCTATGTAAACATGATATTGCAAAAACTATATCGCTTAAATTTGTAGCAATAATATTTTCAGCGATAGGATTTATATTGTTATTTAGTACTGTTATAGTTCTTATAGGATTTGTTAAATTAATAATATTACTCATTAATGGATTGCTAAAGATGAATTTCCAACAAGTAATGATCTTATTGAAAGTTCTCGGAATTATAGCAGCAGTAGTGATATTTTTCTTACTAAATAATTTAAAACATAAAGTAAGATTTGATACAACATACACAAAATATAAAGGAAAAGTTCGATGGAGAAAATAAGATGATATGGAAAATCATTCTAGGTCTTATCATAATACGCCTAGAATGGTCTTTTATTTTTTATCTTATGGATAATTTCAGTATTAGAAAATGGATCTAGAAACTGTATACTTAATGATGGATAAGGAACCTCAGACCTATCATACGATCTTAGGAGAGTTATATACTAATGAGACTTCAATACGATGTCTTCGACGTAAGCTTAATAGAGATTTCAAGCAAGGTCTTGTATATAAGACAATGATGCCAAATTCATTATCACGTGTTATTTTCTATCCATTAAAACGTAAATATATAATGTTCTTTACTGAATGTAATTTAGTATGGAACGTGTATTATTGTTTCCAATATAAAGAAGAAGGTACACGTATCCATATGAAGACGTGCAGGGTGCTTAAAGACACATATTGGGAGAAACTTAATAATATTACAATACATAAAGAAGATCTATTAAAGGTGATTTAAATGACGATTGAACTAGGCGATGAAGTAATAGATAAAATAACAGGATTCAAAGGAATTGTTGTAGCTAAAACAGAATATATTAATGGTTGCATACAGTATGAAGTACAACCAAAAATAGACAAAGACGGTAAGATTCCAGAATCTACTAATATTGACAAAGAGACAATTGAATTAGTAGTACCAAAAAAGAAAATAATACAAAGAAGCAAATTTGGTGGCCCTATGAGATCACCACCTAGAATGAGAGGATATTAGGATGGAAACTGATAAGAATATAACAATGTATGATCTTATTGAACGTAAGATAAGATTAAAACGAAGAAAACAAACATTAGGTAAAATATCTAATGTATTATGGATATTACTTATAATTTCTCTAGGAGCTATGTTATATAGTTCGGGATATCTACATGGTGCGTTTCAAACTACTGCAGCATTCGCAGGACATGCACCTATTACGTGTGGGAATCTTAATAATTATTTATATTATAATAATATAACTCATCAATGTCATTTTGGTGATAGTAATGGTATTAATATATATTATATAAATAATTTATATCTTCACACTAATGAAACGATAAAATGGCATGATCAATTATATTATTATGCAACATTTGGAACTAAACTAGAGAAGCTTGAGATAACAGTAAGAGGTAAACCAATATGATAACTATTAATAGATTAAGAAATATGAGTATCCTAGAACTTAAGAATATAAGAAAAAAAGTAATTAACGAAGAATTTATTGTTTATGTTATTGACGCAATTATCGAACATAAAAAGAAATTAAGATGGGAAAAAATAAACAAAGGTGAATGATGATGGGAATTGAGAAAGAAGTTACGGAAGTAGAAATTAAAGAACCAGGAACTAAATTAGAGATGATAGTTCTTGAAGTATCAAAACGATGTATCAATGATGGTATTGCTACATTACAACATGATTCTACACATTCAGGTAAATGTTGTTATATAACTATAGAATTTCCTGCACATTTAATTTGTAAATATAGGGAATTAAAACCATTACATAATGGATTATATCAATGTAATTATGTGGAGCAAACAGTACAACAACTGAGTGATAAATACAAAGGCGATATTAAATGATGGATGGTTGTGATTGGGATAGTATATCTGTTTTTGCTGGTGAAATAAGAGATCTTGAAGGATTACCGGTAACGAAACCCTACGTTGAAGAGAAATTAGGACATAAGAATATAATACGTCCTGATGAATTATTAGGTTTATAAAACCAGATTTATGATGTAACCCCTGAATCTGTTGTGAACCAATGTCGAGATGTAACCCACTTTTATATTGTGAACCAGGACCTTAATGTAACCCAGTGAGGGTTTTGTGAACCACATAAAAGATGTAACCCAGTGAGGGATTTGTGAACCACATAAAAGATGTAACCCATAGTATTATTGTGAACCAGAAAACAATTGTAACCCAATCATATATTGTGAACCATAGACGAGATGTAACCCATTTTAATTTT
>Ga0307928_10002770_pt1 | contig 13420 bp, 23 predicted proteins | sample AceLakmetagen232_FD_201815 | JGI IMG/M metagenome (GOLD analysis project Ga0307928, IMG submission 201815) | Saline water microbial communities from Ace Lake, Antarctica - #232 | ecosystem: Environmental > Aquatic > Non-marine Saline and Alkaline > Saline | place: Antarctica: Ace Lake... | reverse complement strand
ATCCTTGATAACATCATTAATTTTCATTGTGTTGGCACCGTGTTTCTTCTCACTTTTATAGTGTATAATTACAAGAGCTATTGCAGCCTTGAGCTTGTTGATGGATGTCTTTGAAATCTCCTCACCACAGCAACAACCCACAGCATGTACTTCTATAACAGATTTATCAAAAGGTACTTCGTTTGCAAATTTTCTACCGCAATCTGGACATTCCCACTTTTCCATTGTTGCTCCTATAAATTAAAAGGTTAAAATATTTTAGACAACGTTTACGAACTGGTTTCATTCTTTTACGGAACCTTTGTGTGTTGAATGTTGATTGTAAATATTACCTTTTTTATCTGCGGCAATATTATATTTTTTATCGCATCTTTTAACAATAAAACTTATTAATTGCTTTGATAAACCCAACTTTTTTGCTAACAATGATTGTTTAACTTTGAAACTTTTTACTAATAAATAAATAATAATATTACGTTCTGATTCTTCTCTGGGATAATAAGTTATACAAGTCATAATATTGTCACCTATAAATTAAATATATTTATAATTTTCATTCAACGTTTACACATGCCGATGTGCTATTTTACCACCAATTAAGGGCATTTCGGCATGTGCTTTGTTGTGTGATGTTCAATTTTTTTTCCACAGTAGGGGCAATATACGAAAAATAAAACCTGTAACTGTTCTTCCAGTACATACATATCTTGACCGTAAAATTCATTGTGGCAACTTGTGACATATTCATAATCCCCTGTGTTTTCCCACTCACATTTAGATTGCATTTTTGCTCCCTATAATAAATTTAAAAAATTTAATTTTACACCAACGGTTTACAAATGTTTTTTGTCCCGCTACGCTTCAAATTTATCACACTGCGCCACCTTAATATTATACATCTTGTAGCTAAATTCAAAATCCGGCACAATACACATGGCATTGTTGCATTTTTTGCAAAGGGATTTAAAACTTTGTTTGTTGGTGGATGTCTCGGCTGATTCCACTTTGGAAGGAGGGGCTTCAATGTCTATTGTTGCATCTATCAAATCCCAATAGTTTTCCCAAGCGGATGTTTCAATCGAATATTTATCTATGCAACTATTGATAAAATCGCGCTTATCAACACAATCATTATACAACTTAATAAGTTCATATTGATTTATTCTCATTTTGCCCCTCCTTTTATAATATGGTTCAGACGATATTTACACCAACTACATCTATGATGCACATTATTTTTGTATACATTCTCTGTTTTTATCTGTTTTGCAATGACTTAATGGTTTTCTTTTTATATGTCTTATCGTAGATAATCTTTTATAAAACTCTTCTTTCTTTTTCAGATCTACACAGATAACCCATTCATGTATTAATTCTGCAAAACTAGATATGTTTAATAGTTTAATCCAGTTTTTAATAGTTGACATATCGTCTGAATTTACTCTCTGTGTTGTGGTCATAATTCAATACCCTTTTCCTTTGCTAACTTTTTAGCTTTCAATCTGTATTCTTTTGCAATATCCTTCAGGGCCATAGGGGTGTGAAGTTTCTGCCCTCTTATTCTGGATAATCCCATTAATTCCCTGGATGTATTTTCTCCATACATATCATCTATTGCAAATCCATGTAAAGCTTGCTCTCCTTGATTCTGGTCGTTACATTGAGCACATTGAGCATGACAATTCCTTTCGTTAAACCGGGTCATAGGATGGCCCCTGGTAGCGAAGTGACCGCATTGAGCGTCATACTTCCAATCAAGAGCTTTGCCACACGTTATACATCTACAGTATAATCCATATGAGATATCTCTTATCCTGATAAATTTTGAAAACCAAGCATCAGCAGTTGAAATTTTGATTTTCTTTTTACGGCCTGTTTGTTGTGCTTTAGTGTACATTAATACATATCCACTTCGTTGGGTTTTGGAATATACATAGCTAAAAACTCACTGGCCCATTGTCGTATCTCAGACATCTTTTCTTCCCATTCAACAGTTATCCAATCTTCACAGCGAGTACTTTTTATATATGAAAACTTACCATCATCATATTTGAAGAACTTAAACTGTAATATTCCGTGCGTTTTCTCTTCTGTATATCCACAATAATCAGCTATCATTTTAACAACACAACCTCTGTAGTATTTATTCTGTTTATTGCTCTTTTTGCCATATTTTCGGCGTACTATTATTTCAACAGGCTTTCCCTCAAGAGTTCCACAGTGCATGTAAAAATCAGGAATCTTATCAGGGATAGGTTTGCCCTTTTTAACTGTGCCGGTAAATATAGGTGTTTTAGCCATTAGTAATCAATCCTTATGTGTCTGATTTTCATCTGTGCAATAAGAGTAATAAGCAGTTTTCCACCCTCTTCTTCAATACCGGATTTCTTTAAATCTTCAAGAGCTTCACGATTAGTCTTTCTTTGATGATCAACATTCTGGGCTTTTTTATTAGCCTTTTCTGCCGCCTTTTGTTCCTCTTCATCTTTTTTGCGCTCCATTTCGGCCTGTCGCTTCTGTTCATCTTGTCGGGCTTTTGCGACTGCATCCTTCTGGTCCTGTTCGGCCTGTGCCGCATCCAACTTCGCTTTTTCTTCTGCCTGTATTTTTAAACGATTAGCCTCTTCTATTGCATCAGCCGCATCCTTTTCAGCTTTTTCTTTTGCGTCTGTGGCAATTTTGGCTTCCCGGACAATCTTCTCTTTTTTTGCCTGCTCTACTCTTTCCTTTTCAAGTCGTTCGTCTTCTTGGGCTTTTAACTCTGCTTCTTTACGATTAACTTCCTGGAGGCGGTCAAACAGGTCGTTTTCTGCAATAGCCTCTTCCTGTGCCATCTCAAGCTCTACCGCAATACGTTCTGCTTGAATACGTATCTTCTCTTTTTCTTCGTAGTCGGTTACAGGTTGTCTGACTATATCTCTTAAATTATCAAGAAAATTACGGCTTCTTTTCCGGTCAGCATTTACAATATCGGTAAGTCGCTTTCTTTCTTCGTTTAATTCTTTACCGGCCTTATCAATAATAACTTTTTTAGATGCCACACTGGCAGCTTTAGATATTATCTGTTTTCTTCCTGGCCCTGTTTCAACATCAGCAACTAAATTGAGAGCGTCTTTTTCAATTTCTTTAAGTATTTCGTCTAATTTGTTTGTATTAAATGCAACAACAGCGGTTTCTTGTGTGATTAAAGCCGTATCATTCATTGTGTCCTCCGAGTTATGATTTCAATAATTGAGTTACTTTTTTTGATACTTTATATTTTTTGTAAACATCGCTTAATTTTCTAATTCCTTGTTGGACAGCCTGTTTAGCTTGTTCAAATTCTGGTGTTGATTCATTGAGCCAGGGTTTTTCATCTTCTATAGGTTCAGTATGAACGCCCTCTTTAACAGGAGCTTTTTTTGTATTATTCTGTGCATCAAAATCAAGATTATTATCTACAATATCAAAAGCTGTCTGTTTCAAGTATCGCTCTGAGAATGTCATGCATCCACCCATTTGCTGACTTGCATTTGTGGCTGTGATAATAGGCATTTCAGTTGTCGCCTTCCAAATTAGCACCTCTTTGGTATCTTCAAGATTAATTATAGTTAATAATCCATAAAGCCCGTAAGCATCCCGATTAAGGTCAAACTTACAAAAGAGCTTTTCAGACAAACAAGTATCATATACAAACTTATTAACCTGCTCAGGAGTGTAGTACTTGTAATGTGAAAATTCATTCCATCCTAGTTTTTCCAAATCAGAAGCCTTTATACTTGCTCTGCAATTTTGTATCTTTTGATAAATATTATTACTCATTATTGTCCTCTTATATTAAAATGTGATTAACTTTGTTTAAAATGCCATTAGTAAGAATTACATCTTGAATATTGTAACACTCAACATCTTTTATTCCTTCAGGTGTTTTGATGAGGTCTTTTATTGTTGTAACATCAAAATCAATTTTAACATCATTCAAAAGAACACTTGCAACATTATTAAGCTTTTCATATCCAAACCAATTGCACCAAACCTGCATTAGATCACAATGAGGAATATTTGTATAACGCTTCATCCAGTATGGTAATGAAACTGATATTTTAACACCGAGGATAAGTGCGCGTTTATAGAAAAAGGGGATGTCAAAATTCATTCCATTCCAGGTACATATAGGAAGTGGACTTTTGAAAATCTTATCTGCAACCGTTTCAAGAAGAGCGCGTTCTTTTTCGTCAGAATCAACATTATCAATCACACAACTTGAAACATCATCTACCATAGTAGCGACACTACACACACGTCCATAGAGAGGACTTAAAGCCATCTTCTTTACCTGGTCGACCTTTGCCTCTGCCAATTTTGCAGCGCGTTTGTCCGGGTCTTTTGTATTGCCATATTTAACGTCTGGCTCTGGAAGTTTGGAAATCATATCACTATTGGGGACTGTTTCAATATCTACTACTGTAAATTCACTTATTAGATACCTCTTTGGTTACATTGTGTGCATTTATAGTTAATTATATTTCTTTCACATTCTGGGCAAAGTAATCCTAATTTAATAAGAATTTTTTTGTATGTTTGTTTAATGTATTCTTTTACTGACATGGGGTGTCCTCCTTTTTATTACGATAATCAATACCTATAGTAGTACCTGATAATTTTTCTAAATGTTCATCGCATACAGCTATGAAACCCGCAATACTACCGTCAAGATGTTTGTGCGGCAACAGTGAAATGTTTTCCTTTTTTTGACATATCGCACAGGAAAGATGGTATTTGTTATTACTTAATAACATATCAATCACGGCCTATCCCCCTTACTGTTCACAATGAGCAATTAGCGTTTGTAATAGATGGTCATAATCACCACCTTTACACTCTGTTATAACAATAGTAATCTCTTCCTTGCTCCACTTTTCTTTTCTGGCCTGTCGTCTGAAAACGCTCATTAAAGAATAGGCATTACTATCAAGACCAAATAAATCTAAATTAACTTTTTTTACGCTGGACACAATGCTCTCTCTCTTTCAAAATTAAACAGTTTTAAATCTTCTTTGGACACATCTGCTGTAATAATTATCTTTTTATTAACATCCAATACATATTGAATACCGCCCTTGTCCCAATCAACTATATAGATTGATTTTCCATGATAAAAAAACAGTCCATTTTTAATAGGGATTCCCTTGATTACAACTTTTGGTTCTTTCATGTTTACCTTCTTGATAGGGTTTGAAAATCCTAATCCACAGTTATAACACGGACCAACTTTAGAATGATATAGTTTTTCTTCTGAGCAGTTAGGGCAGGACATTTACATCCCTCCACTGTGAATAATTGTACTAACTACTATTATTCCGGCTATATAGACGTATTTTGAGATTGTCACTCCTTTACCTCATCTTCCTTCTCAAAACTTTCGATACCTTTAAGGATTATTTCTCCCCACGTTCGAGTAGCAGATAGTTTCTCTTTTCTATCTCTAAAAGAATCTTCTAATGGTTCATTTACTGTAAACATTGTTACCTCCGAGTTATAATTAAAAACAGTACAATTAAAAATGCTATGTATATACATCCTAATATTACTATTATGTCTATTGTTATCATGGCATTAACATTTCTTCTGTTGGTGTAGTTTTTATAGAGTTTGGATGACCGTGAGCTGCCTTGTTTAACTTTGAAAGACATTTTCTTGTTCGAAACATAAAGCGTACTAGGTTTAAAAGACCTGTGTATATTGCTGCTGGTAAAGCTATAGGCCAAGCATAGCATCCTATAACAGATAAAAATATCCATGCTACAGTCCAATTAAATTTGTCGCCATTTCTATCTATTTCTATAAATACTTTAAAAAATTTTGGTGTAACATATTTTTTATCATTAATATAACACCATTGCCACTTTAGAAATGGAATTAGACCAATTGTGAACCAAGTGACACCAGTTAATACAAAGCAGTATATCCAGCCAAGTCTATATATTTCTGAATAAGGCATTACTTACCCTTGTTAAAGTCAGGAGCTTCAAACTCTGTTTGTTTTACTGTCTTTGGATGACCGTGTGCAAATTTATAAAGCTTACCAAAACATTTTTTTGTTCTAAATACAAATCTTAGAATAAAAATGACTCCAAAAAATATTAATGTTATTGAAGCTAAAGGCCATAATATAGTAGCAATCATATAAAATATAAGTGCCGCAATAAAAAATCCGACAAGCTTGTTTCCATCAGGCTTTTCGTTACGCAGAAAAGGTAACTTATTAAACCATTGTGGAAGCTTAAATTTACTATCATTTATGAAGCTCCATCCGAACTTTAAAACAAGAAGCCCTGTTAACATTAAAAACAAACAGCCAAACAGTATTAGTGAAATACTCATACCAGCATTATAAATCATTCCAAACATAAAGCACCTCCGTTTAATTGTGATAGTATAACTTTCTTACTAACTAATATAACACTTTATTTAAGGAAATGTAAGGAAAAAATTTGACTTATTGTAATTTATTTTGTATTATTATAGTATACAGACGTGTAACCTATTGACTTTCAATAAAACACAATAACCCTTTAACAAACTACATTACATGGCATATACACAAACCGATTTAGACAACCTGAAAGCTGCTGCGATAGTTATTGGTGTTCGCGGTGCTGTTGAAGTGGAAATCAACGGACGTAGGGTTAAATACACGTCCCTCATTACATTGCAGACATTTATTCAAATGGTAGAGACTGAAGTAAACCAACAGGAATATGGTTCTGTAATGCCTGTTAAATTTGTGGAAACTACAGGATGAAGTTTTTTGAAAAGGCTAAATTGTTATATCAAGATTGGCGGGCTATGGGAAATAATTACCCCGGCTTCATGGTTAATCAATTTCAAGACTTCTATAGTGGATTGTATAACCGAGTAAAACGGTCTATGTTCTCAGGGCATTATAATGCAGGTGACACAAGCCGCTTAAATGCCGATTGGCCCACACAAAGCGCAACACCTACAGAAAACTACAAGAGAGATTGGCGCACCATTATAGGGCGTTCTATCAACGCCTCAGACAATGACCCTAATACAGTTGATATAATTGTAGCTTTAAAAACCAATGTTATAGGTACTGGTATACGTCCTATCCCTAGAGTGGTAGATAGGAATGGTAAACTCGAAGGTGTTAATAAATTTCTAGCAGAAGGATGGAAGAGATATAATGACCAGTGGGCCGCTGACGGAAAAGGGTCTTTTTTAGAAAATGAAAAAATACTATTTCATGAAATGTTTACTTCGGGAGCAGCTTTCTCAAATAAGGTTCAATCTGAAAAAGGTTCGTACCTTAGAATACAATCACAAATACCAAGCATTCTTAGATTAGACGAATCGCATGATTTGGAGAGTATGTCTTTAAATAATCCAGATATAGCTAATACAGCGTTTGGAATAAATCTTTCTTCTAATGGTAAGGCTATATCATTTTATCTTCAAGGATTAAAGCAGGCCATAAGCACAGATGCTTTAAAAATGTACTTTCTAAAGAAAAAGGCTGAAGAGTATCTACCTCCTCCGTGGTTAGTTTCAGCTCTTAAATACTTACAAGCTAATGAGTCGCTAATTAAAGACACATTGGTTTCTTCTCGCATACAGTCCATGATTAACTATTACATGCCTTCTTCTACAATGAAGGGGTTTATTGCGGGTCAAAAGAACGCTGCTGACCAGATAGAAATGCAGACAGGTAGAATATTGTATGGAGAGAAAGGCGCAGAGCCAAAGGTTATTCAAGCTGCCGACTCAGTAAAAGAGGTTATGATACCGTTACAAAATGTTCTTTTACATGGAATATGTATGACACAGGGCCTTTCGTACCAGACAGTCACTAGAGATATGACTAAAATGAATATGGCTTCTGCAAAGGTCAACAACAACGAAGATAGAAAAACTTACAGGAGTCTTCAGAGACAATTTTCTACCGAAGTTTTACAGCCTGAATGGAATCATTTTGTAAAATGGATGTTTGCAGAACAGAAGATACCTGGAAAGACTTTTACAGATTATTATAAAGACCCGTGGAAATACAATCAAGCAAGATGGCAACCGCCGGGTTTTGATTTCATTGACTTTGCCAAAGAGTCTAAGGGTCATATTGATTTGGTTGCTGCTAAAATGGAAACTCTTGAACAGTGGTTTTCTGAGTGGAGAGGTACTGATTGGCGAGAAGAGGTAGACCAGATGGCAGAAGAGCAGGAATATTTAAAAGAGAAGGGCCTTGAAAATCAACAGATGTTAGAAATAATGGCAAAAAGAGAAGTAACACAGGAGAAGGATGAAAAGGATGAGGACTGAAATAAAAATAATGCCTAAAGGGTTAAGCGTTCCCAAAAGGATTGTTATAAAAATAAATGATGAAAACAAGGATATTCTATGTCAGAGAAAGTTGAAAAAAAAGCTTTTAGAGCGGGTGTGTCTCGCGGCATAGCTTCAACTGGTAGAGTGGATAGAAATACAAATACTATCTATGGTTACTCTGTTATATCTGTGGGCGAAGCTATAGGGCATGAGATGGAGATAGACATGACTACTTTGAGCCAAGTAATTGAAAAAGGAAACGCTCATAGGAGTGGTTTAAAGTCGAGGTTTGGACATCCTACTATGAGTGGAGATGCAATGGGTACTCATTTAGGAAAGTCTTTTAATTTTAGGCTAGATGAGGATAGGGTAAGAGCAGACCTTAAAATATCAGATGCAGCCTTTAATTCTCCAAAGGGTGATTTGGGAAACTATGTGTTGGAGTTGGCAGAAAAAGACCCTGAATTTTTTGGTGCTTCTATTGTGTTTTCAGGAAAGTCAGAGTATAGAATTGATAAAGAGGGAATAGAACTTAAGGGAGATGATGGACAGCCGTTATTGCCACTTGCGAGGGTTGAAACTTTGTATGCGTCGGACGTTGTGGATGAAGCCGCCACAGGAGATTCTATGTTTGGTTTTTTTAGTGACAGTGTAAAGCCGTCTGCTGAGATGACAGAGTTTCTTGATGAATATTTTAAGCAACCGGATGCGTTTGAAAAAGCGTCTTCGTTTTTAGATAAATATATAGACAATAAAGAGTATAAATCGACCCTATTAAAAAAGGCGGCTAAAATGGCTGAAAAGAAAGAACCGAACAAAATAGAACCTGAAAAAACAGAAGAACCTAAAAAACCCATGTTTCAATTGGAGGAACCAGTGAAAGAAAAAACAAGTTTAGAAGTTGCGGTAAAAAAAGAGAGGGAAGAGCTTACGGCTCAGAACACTCTTGAAATAATTAAAATGTGCGAGGGCTTTAAAATTGATAAAGCTTTTGGGGAAAAATTGGTGGAGGATAACGTGACTTTTCAAGTTGCAAAAGACAATATTCTTGAAGAGGCTTTAAAAAAGAATACAGTTGTTGTTCCTACTAATGTAGACATCAAAGTGAACAAAGAGCATGAAGAAAAAAAGTTTTCTGCAATAACCAACGCCATGTTGGTAATGGGTGGAGTTGAAAAAGATGATACTACTATGCGAGATGTGGCAACGTCTGGTTTTAGTGGAATGTCCTTACAGGGTGTGGCTCGTCATTGTCTTATGACAGACGGTGTTGACGATGTACATCTTATGAGCGGAGAAGGTCTTTACAATGCAATGCAACAGCGTAACTACTTTACCAACGGAACGCCTTCGCAGGGTTCTGGTGATTTTGTTAATATCATATCCAACGTGCTTAATAAGTCTCAGGGTAAGGGTTGGAACACTTCAGAGTCAACCTTTGACCAGTGGGTAGCTACTGGAAGTCTTAAAGATTTTAAACTAAATGATATTGTTCGTAAAACTGAATATGGTGACATGAAAGAGATTCAGGAAGGGCAAGCTCCGGAGCAGTCGCGTTTTGACGACACCAAGGAACAAACCAGGCTTAAAACCTATGGCTCACAGTATGTTATTTCTCGTCAGGCTATTGTTAATGATGACCTGAGATTAATAACAGATGTTCCTGTGAAACACATGCGTTCGCTGAAGCGTTTTATGAATCAGACTTGTTATAAACATATTTACAATGCTGGTGGAACCAATACAGCATTTACAGGTCAGACTATGATAGAGAACACCGCTGCTCAGTTTAACTCTACAGCAGTTTCTACTACTGGTGGACATGACAATTTAGTTGCAGCAGCTTCAGGAGCAGCTCCAAGTCAGGCAACCTTTTCAACAGCATATGAAGCATACGCTAAGAAGCGGGCAAAATCTCCTGATGGCGGAAAATCAGAACCTATTTATCAGAATATCAGACCTAAGTATATCATAACTGGCTGGAAGTATGAAGTTGAACTTTACAAGTTATTTAACAATTTGGGTTATAATATCTCTGGTGAAGATTCGGCAAATCTTGGAACAAACGCAGCGAACATACACGCACAGGGCGCACCAAGACATCTTCAGATGGTTATTGATGCTGAAATTGACGCTATCAATGGGACTTATGTTCCGTGGTGGTTAGCAACAGACGCAAATATTATAGACACGGTTACTCTTTATACTCTCAATGGTAGTTCTGCACCTTATACAGCTTCAGTACCAACAGCTACAGGTGATGCAAGGGGAATCCGGTGGGTTATTGAACATGATTTTGCATTTCATTCAGCAGATTGGAGAGGGATGTATTGTAATAGTGGAGCAGTAGTTTAATTAATTTTTAATAAGGAGAAAAAAAATGTCTTTAGAAGCTCAATTAATTGGTGAATCCGGCCCTGATGCAGCAATGTATACATATACAAATACAGATGCTACAAGGGTAGGGAGCGGGTCTTTATCTCAGACAGACCATGAGATAGATGCTTTAATCGGTGATTCAGGAAAGAGAACAGCTTTTGCAACTTGGACAGGTGTTCAACATGCAGCGGCCGGAACAGTAGCGACAAATGAGATTACACAAATTTTAATAGCTGGACGTATCGAAGTTCCCAAAGACATCGCTGTTTCATTTAAACAGAGCGAGACTTGTTGGTGGGACGCTTCAGCGGATAAGGCAACTAATTCTACCACAGCAAATGATAATCTTGATTTTGCTTTGGGTAAAGTTGCAAGGGTGGCAGCTACAGCAGCTACTCATGTAGTTTTAGACTTAAATGCGGGTGACGATGTTGGTAGTATGGGAAGTTCATCTTCCAGCTCAAGCAGTAGTTCATCAAGTTCTGGCTAGAAGTAATTGACATTGTTTTAACTTAGGGGGCGGGGCTATGCCCTGTCCCCTTTTTTTATGAAAGAGGGCGGGATGAAAAAACACTGGCAATTTGTAGCAATTATGATGACTGTTCTGTGTTCTATATTTGCACAGGTTAAAAGTTACGGAGCTTTTGAACAAAAGATTTTACACAATACAAATGACATAAAACAATTAATAACACAAATATCTTGTTTAAATAAAGGTGTATCTGAATTGAACGGACACCTTTGCAAATTGGATGGTTATATGAAGGGTCGCGAGGGCGGTAAAACATGGCATTAACTCTTCAAGACGATATGAATGATATTTTCCTGGATAGTGGATTTGAGGAAGACGTTGTATACACCCCTACTGGTGGAACGGCCAGGACTATAAAAGCCATAGTCTACCGACAGGGGAACAAGCAGACTTCTCCTTCAAGGAGTACTGGCACTGCTATAAACAACCTTATTACTCGTATGTATGATATTGAAATGGATATATCTACTGATTCAATAGAGGGAATTGCAAGCGTTACAGTAAATGAGGATAAGATGACATTTATAAAAGCTATTGGAGACTCTACAACTAACACATTTGCAGTGGCAGGCATAGTACAAAACGATGAAGGTGCTTTCAGGATAGGATTAAAACCGTAATGGCTGATGTATTAACCGGACGCGCTAAAGGGGTGGAGCAGGTCGCAGCGGCTTTGAGGAAGGCTCCTGAGATATTCTTTAGTGAAAGTCGTAGATGGTTAAAAAATGAACGTGCTAATATGCTTGGTGGCAAAGATGCTAAAGGAAAAAAGCGTAGAGGTTATAGAGAGATACTAGCTAACAAGCCAAGAAAAGGAAGGCTTGGCAAGTGGGCGAAACAGTTTACTGGACTCTTTAGAGGTAGGATTCCTTATACTAGCAAGCTTGGTGATATGACTTTGAGAATGGGTTTACTGTCTAAGTCAAACAACCAGCTTCAAAAAGCAATGAGGATGATGTACACAGGAGGCACAATTACTTCTGATAAGTTCATGCCTATTCCTATATATAAGAATTTAAGAAGTGCTGGATGGACAGGAGCTTTTACCAGTGGGAAGGCTAGTAATTTAAAGAACGCTGCATTTAAAGCTTATTCTACTTCAGGGCGTTTAACCGCTATGAATAATGGTAGAGAAGTTTTATGGTTTGACAGAAGGTCACGAAAGAGAAGTGGAAAGTTTGACAAGAGTGGGTTATTGTTTTATGGAACAAAGAGTATTAGTGTTAAAAGACAATTAAAAGGACGGTATGACTTCTATAAACGGTGGGACAGATTACAAATAGCTGCTATTTCAAGAGGTCAAACTGCAATGAATAAAGCTACTAGAAGAGTAGAGAGGTTTAGATAATGATGCACGAAGCTTGTTTAATAATAAAACGCAACGATAAAAACACCGCTCCGGGCAAGGAACATCTTGGTTTAAAGCATGGTGACGTAGTTGATGTTATTGACAATCAAGATTCTGCATGGGAGGGCAACACCCTTGAAAATATGATGTCTGAAAGGATGAGAGAAGCATTTTGTTTGATTCAAATAGATCCATCAAAAGTTAAACAATATAGAAAACTTCTGAAATCAATCAGTAGACAATCAGACAAACAAAATTATAGACCTCGCAAAAGAAGATTAAATATAAATAAATTAGCAAAATTAATCGGGGATAAAAATTTAAATGGTAAACTACATTCTGGTGAAAACTTACCAATATTAAATGGCTTGCTGTTATCTGATGATGATTTTGATGATGCTTCTCTTTTAAATAATAAAATTAATTTTGAAGATGTTAAAGCGATAGGTGCAGGTAGTGCAACTATAGGAGTGGGTGGAGGTGCACCGAATTATTTAACATGGACCGCTTTCTTTGCAGATTTGATTAATCTTACAGCAAATCTTTCAGGCACACAAGTCAACAATACTACTGAAGGTTCTGCTATTAGTGTTACAGAAACTCTTGCTGGACATAAATTGCATTGTTTGCAAAATATAAACCCATTAGGTAATTATAATAATGGGTGGATTGTTAATATTAATCATAACAACAAAGCTTTTTATTTTGCACAAGAAGGACCCGGCGACTTTATATTTGAATTGTTAAACATTAAAAGGATTGTCGCTGCTGCTACAACGGCACTTGGTTTTTTCACTTATACAGGAATAGTCACACCATTTAATAACTATTTAAGAAAT
>Ga0307928_10002769_pt1 | contig 13423 bp, 19 predicted proteins | sample AceLakmetagen232_FD_201815 | JGI IMG/M metagenome (GOLD analysis project Ga0307928, IMG submission 201815) | Saline water microbial communities from Ace Lake, Antarctica - #232 | ecosystem: Environmental > Aquatic > Non-marine Saline and Alkaline > Saline | place: Antarctica: Ace Lake... | reverse complement strand
TATTCATTATAAATCTTATCCTTATCCGCACCTTTTAATTTTGGCTTGGAAGTCTCGATTAAGTGGAGTTTCTTCTCTAATCCTTCAACCTCTTTTTTTGTAGATTCAACATCTTCCCAATTAATATTCTTGCGCTCTAATGCCCGCTTTTTCCATCCGATTTCATCACGAAGATCCTCTATATTGCTCTCAAAGTAATAAGCGGGAAATTCTGATTTAATCTGGCCTTTTTCGTTACGATCAATTTCACCGAAGAAGACAATCCCCTTTTCTTCAGCATTGCTATCATTGGTTATTTGTTTTGGTCTTGCCATAATGCTCCTATTGTTTAAAAGTTAATGTTAATCTTTTGAGATTTTACCAGTAAAGATATATCCAGTGCCTCCACAATTAGGGCAAGGATAACCATCACCTTTCCCCTTAACTCCATCACCACCACAATGATGACAAATTCTATATGTATTTTTATCCGCTTCTATCTTGGCTTCAATTTCCAGAAGTTTGTCCATAATATCTTTGTTTGTTGTTGGCATGTTTAACTCCTTGGTGCGGGAGAGTTGCCCCTCCCGCCAAAGGTTTATTTGTTAAGATGCAAATCCAGTTTCACCAGCAGGCGCACCACTACCGACTCCACCAACGCCGACAATGTTGCCCTGTGTCAACTGAGGTTCAAACCCTTTAATCCCATCCGAATCAGAAGAAATACGGTTATCAATAACCCATATCTTCGCCAGTTCACTTGTGTTAGTGTCATCAAGAAAGTAGATACCTTCCTCATCCGTTTCACCATGGTTCGCAGCATCACCCGATATCACATTTCTACGAATGACAGAGCCATAGTTGCCAGCATAATTTGCTATTAATCTAATACCCTGATGTTCAGCACAGATTATATTGTCCTCAATTATACTGTTCCACATTGTCCTAGAGTTTGCATTAGTCGCATCGCCACTACCACTACCCATGACAAAACCATAGTCAAATACCTGATTACCACCATTGGCAAGTATCTGATTTTTTCTGAACTTGCTTCTATGGAATGTAGAAGTAGTTGCTGCTGTGGCGTATGGACCAAACATAACACCAACCGAATTGGCTACATTAACCTTGCATCCAATCAAGTTGTTCTCAATTACAGAGTCCTGGACTGTTGTAAATCTTAATGCAGCATAATCAGTGTTGCTTGAAGATGGGCTATCAAACATAAGCCCTGAAATAGTCGCATCATGCAAGTTGCCAGAATATGCGTGACTAGCTGTGGGTGATACCCTAACTGAAAATGCACGATACCCTATCAGCTTACAAGCCGTTAAATTTCCAGTAATACTTTCTGCATATGTTCCAGGGGCTACATAAATTGTGTCTCCGAACCCCTGTGTGTTAGCAATCTGTGCCGTAACGGCACCCTGGATTGTCTTTTTAGGTTTATTGGGTGTCAATCCAGTGTTTCCATCAGCAGCCCCAATACCAGTAGCTCCATTAACGAAATAGACATCGCCGAACGAGGGTTCCGAATCGCTCATGTAAATCGGCATACCCTTATATTTAAAAGTCCCGTAATTACTCATTTTGTCTCTCCTTTAGCCCATAAAGGACTATATAGAGGGGGAGCCATCACCCCCCCAATTAAAGAGGTTTAAGCTATAATGGTAGCTGTTTGTTTAGGTAACAGCATGACCATATGCCCATCTCCAGTTTTTGAATCCATACCCAATCCTGAAATACATGGACTGTTGAACAATCTTGGTCTGGAAATCAATATTGGTTGCAGATTCTGGCGCGACTCTCTCTATCCATACCAAATCACGTTTCTGGGCATCGAGATCGACCATAAACCAGTTATTCGTATCGCTATCATCCATCCTCAGATATGGAATAACCTTATACCGGCCATAATCCATGTTCTTATCTTCCCCTACGGTATCATATCCCTTTGGGGTTCCGACTATCTCATAGGCTTCATCAGCGAGATTATCAGGGACTATAAGACCGAGATTATCTGAAATCTCATACCTCTCAGAAATATCATCCCTGAATTTCCGCATCAAAACCCTTGTAGCTGCCACAGCGGTTTTACTAAACGCCGTGGTTCCACTATTGTCAAAACCTACAGATGTAGATGTCCCTGACTTAGTGGTATGTGAAGAACTACAAAGAGATACACCTTCCTCAGATTCCATGAAATCAAAAGCAGAAGAGAACGCATTGGTGAATGTCTTTACACCGTACTTCTCACGCACTCTATGAGCGGCTCGCAAAAGCCCTTTAGCATCATTGACTAAAACCTGATACTTATTGTCGTCCAAGAACTTACGCTCCCACTGTAATCCGCCTCCGAACTCACCGGGTTCAATTTTAGTATGAAAGCCTGGATAGACCGAAAGATACGTTATCTTTCCATTAAATTTCGGAATATCAGGCACATTCCCTACAGCATAGAATTCCTCCCAAGCACTATCAGAATCAAGCATCCGATAGATTGTGGGTATCATAGAAGGAAGTTCTTTAAATGCTTCAGGCCCAGTTACTTCTTTTAAATCAGCGACAAGTAATCTAACAAATGCCGCGCTATCCAATGGATTAGCCATTATTTATCCTCCTTCCTTTTAAGCTCTACCAGTTGCGGTAGGCAACCAATTTGTTGCGGCCCACTGAAACTCTACATACTCTTTGTCTGCTTCAGCAAGGTCGAGTCTGATTACATTAATTTGATAGGCATAACTGCCAACAGCGGCGTTAATGTCAAAAGATAATGAATAATTCGACAACTGCGCTGCGCCTATACCAAATAGCGGCATATTTACTAATACACATGTATCATCCGTAGCCACATCTGCATACGTTGGGGTATACCACGTATGAATAGTGGCATGAGTAGAATATACCATTCTGTATGCGCCCTTATTGGCACCAGTCCTAAAATAAATGGTTGAATATCCTGGAACACTGGCAACTGACATTGCACTGGTTGTGCATCCAGTTCCAGCCTCGCTACCAGTGGTAACTGTCCCAACTACTGGGGCCACCGGCGCAGCCGTATCGGTATCATCAACCAAATTAACCCTAAGAACTGTAGTAGGATCAACGAGATCAACCTTTACAAAAGGTTGACGTCCGCCATTGATATATGGCCCATCAGTGAGAACAAACTCATTGGTCGAATCGTGGGGAGTAGACCAAGCAATATACTCAGTTTTAATCCCTCCAGTTCCACTATACAAAGGTCTCCTGTTATTTGTACCGATAATGACACCAAACGGAATATCATAATGACTATTCCAAAGACTGGCTGACAGGGGCAACATTTCAAGACCTTCATGAGTTGCTATATTTTGCATATCCTGACCTGCCATCCCACCAACATATAGTGTGGCGTCTTTTTCTATTGGGCACCATATCGCTTGAGGAGAATCGTGAACTACGCTAAACATAATAATCTCCTTTCATTGTTAATAATTAATAGTCCCCTCGCCAATTCGGGCTCCCGCACATAGGACAACCGGAATTTATCACTGGTTTATACCGAGTAGATGTCCATTCACCGCCGGCGGCTTCGCAGATAGCCTGTGTTGAACCGGCAGCTCCAAAGCAATGATAGACTTCGCTACCATATTGATCTAACTGGGTATATACAGTCGGGGTTATGTTTGCTTCACTCTCAGAATCTCCGAGAGCATCCCTATCCAGATTGCAAATCCAGCCACAGTTCCAGCATTTATAATACTTGCCGGCATCTTCGCCATCGCCTCTTATGGAATTACCTTTCAAGGGGATGGTTCTACTGCGTTTTCCTATGGCTCCCATATTACAACCTTACTTCCTTGCCTCATTGTTTATGCCGGTTATCGATAACGGCAAATCAGCTTTGAGGTATTTCTTAACCTGTTCCTCACTTAACCCCCGTCTTTTGATGAAGTCTTTAGCTGCATCATCTAAGGGAGGAAGATCGGAATCGGTATCTTTACCTGTACTTCTAATTTCGTCTCCTTCAACTCCACTTCCCAAGGGAGGTGTTTTTTCACCATTGCCCCTAATTGGGACTTTCTTCTTTTGAAAACTGAGTTGCTTATTGTAAAAAGCCCTCGTAGCCTTATGATAGTTAGCTTCGGCATCCCTCGTTCCATCACTTGAATGCACAAAATTAAAGTTAGCTTCCAATTCTTTTATTATTGCCGCATGAATATCTCCGTCTTCATCTAAGCCAAACCCATCTATTGTTCTGCCATATGCTATCTGATATTTGTTTTTACTGGCATCCTCTTCATCTCTTTGTGCTTTCAATTCCTGTCTCAATGTCTTTCTAGTAACAAATTCCTCTTCAGTCTCTTCCTCACTGCCAGCACCGGATTGTAAACTGAGTAATCTCTCAACTGAACCGGAGATATCCTCCAACCGTTCATTGGTACTTCTTTCAATGGCACTGATTCTTCTGCCTAATGCAGAGCGTTCCCTGTGTTCTTTTTCCTTATCTGATAATTCTGCATCTATCTCGGTTTGTTCCTCTTCTGTTCCGATTGTTTCTGTTGTTTCAGCCTCTTGCGTTCCTTCTACTTCTTTAATTTCACCATCAGTCACAGTAGCATCAGCTACTTTTTCTTCCTTTGGCTTTGTTGTCATTGTTCTATCCTTCCTTTAATTGTTTAAGGTTTCTATTGTACTCATTTATCTTACTCACCCATCTCAGTGATAGATTCTTTGCTGCCCTGAAATCTGCCCTGTCCTTATCGGTAGCACTTTCATCGATAATTTTATCCAGTTTGCTTTCCATCGTGTCGATAAGGTCCGTTAAGAGTTCGCTCCCTAATGGAGAATTAAAGGCGTTAAGAAATTGCTCATTCTTGCCGAGTGCTGACAATAACCTCCCTGCCATCTCCTTGCCTTTTTTCCCATGTTTGTTGATATAATCTTCTATATCCATTAAAGTTCTGTTTGGTTTAATAGTATCCGCCACCGGCTCCCTCCCTTGTTTGAGTTTCCATCCCTGACATCGGGACTTGGTTTTGATTACTCATGCCACCACCCATGCCAGACTGTTCTCCTGCCTGTTCTTCCCCCTGGCCACCCTTTTGTTGTATCGGAATATCAGGGTTAAGAAATATGTTCGCAAAATTAGTAGGTTCATCTCCCATGAGTTTGAACATTTCAAGAAGAATATAATTAACCATTTTTGCACTATCAGGATGTTGGATCTGCATGACATAGCCTAATGCTTGCGTCCAGGTTTTGAGCTTCATACCCTTAGACTGCTCTGTCTCTATGGATTGGGATAAAGGCTTATAGGTATAGTTTAAGACAGGGTTAAAGGAATAAACTTTCTCTCCCATCAGCTTAACCGCAGTTTGTTCTGTGGCAAACGCCCATGTCATTTGTTGGATCATCCAGTAAAGCTCTGTTAAGAAGGTAAACTCAAAGGTGAGAGATTTATAATTGGTGCGTATATTGGTACTACCTTCGGCTCCGGCCACAGCCGTTGCGGTCGTGCTTGCCTTACCAGGTAAATCTCCCATCGTTGTGGGAAAGATCGAATTAACCTGCTGCATCTTGTTAGTTAGTATTCCAATTTGCGATAAGGCCCCTTGAATATCATCACTGATTGTAAATTCCTGCAAATCCTTTTCGGGATCTTCCAATTCTATTACATGCTCGGGTTCAAAAAAGATTGTATTGTTATCTTCGGTTACATCACGCTTGCCTTTTAAGGTTGGTAATGTAGCGAGCATTACCCTGTCTTGGCTTATATTGAAAGTATCATCTATACCTATCTGAATTTCACGGGAATATTTGCCATCTCCTATCCCATTATCTTTCGTAGGGTGGATATAACATAAACCACGAATAACAGGCTTAAACGGAACTCCCTCAGAACTTACGTTCGGTGTGGGGTGATATGCTATAAGGGTAGAATGTCCGGCAGATACGGCAAATATAATTACCATTTCTATGAACTCGGCCTTGGGTTTGATAGTGCCAAACTGATCTATCCCTGGTTCGGCCTTGATAGGAGTATCATTCTCATCTCGTTCTTTTACTATTGCCCAGGACCTGCCATAGCGTTTCAATATATCAAAGTATTTCTCTCCGGCATAGTCTGTGCGGTTTTGTGTATTCTCTTTATTGTCTGTTTCCTTTGAAGTTTGGGTATCAGGTTCACCTGACATTTCTTCCAAAAGATGAAGATTAAAATAACCTGCCTTACTTTGATCCGCTTTGAGTTTGCTAAGAGATTGTTCTTTTCTGGTAATAACCCAGTCTTTCTCCTGTAATGAGTATGTATAGCGATTATCAGTGAAGACATTTCGGGGATCTAATATTTCATAATTAAATCTATCTATAACAGGAATATCCCCATAAACAGGTTCCTCTTCGATCTCCGTGGCTGGAATTTGAATAGATGGATCTGTAATCTTGTTGCCGTAGGTATCGACATCGAGTTCAATAGTTTTATGTGTTACCCCAATCACCTCTCTTTTAGTTTTCTGTTCCCACCAACATTCAGCATAGACATAGCCGGAAAGATTGTTGAGCACTTTACCACGGACAAATTTCTGATAATGGTAGAGGTGCTTCTGGTTGAGGGTACGATTGATTAGCTCTTTAGTAGCAGCAGCAGCATCTAAGGATTCTTGCCCCTCGTCCTCTACATAGGTCTCCACAAAATCTCTGGTCTGGAAGTATTGATTAACGTCTATGGAAGTCTGGGTAAGGATGTGTGAGGGAAATTCAGGTATAGAAATATCACTTTGCCAGTCATAGTTCTTCTCTTCCCGTTCTGAATCTAAGAGGGCTATATATGCTTCGAAGTCTCTATTGTCAGCCTGGCGATTAATTTGAGAGGTAATATATTCACCGGATACTATACGTTTGGCTAACTCGGACTCTATATTCTCATCAAAATTGTGTTTGGTTTTTGGTTTGGCCATTACTTTTTCTTTTTTGCTGGTTTCCCTGTGGGTTTCCAGCCATGTCTTACAGCATTTAAGAGTCTTGCTTGTTTCTTCGCCTTTGCTTTAGTGGTATTTTTAGCAGACACTTTTTTATTATGGCTAACTCGATAACCATCAATCTTCTTAATGTGAACAGGCATTATTTAGCCTTCCGGCGTAATCCCGTGCCTCTTGCAGGCAACTTACTGGAGCCATATAAGCGTTTATGACGTGCCTTTCGCTCTGCCTCTGATCTTGGTTTCCCATTCCGTCTTGTTCCTGCTGCCATGGTTATATCTCCTAATAAAAAAGCCCCTTCAAATACAGGTAATTGTAAGTCCTGTATCCGAAGAGGCTTAGTTGCGTGTTCGGGTTGACCTTAAAATTTAATTATCTTTTTTTAAGCTCCCATTTTCTTTTTCCTCCTCACATAGTTTTTTAAGCAATCCCGCTAAATGATACAATGATCGGTAAACTGCTTTTAATATTTCTTTAGTATCTTGTTTCATAAAATTTTAAATTAATAGAAATTGTTTGTCAAGTTATTTTATTATATTTTAAATAACACCGGGGTCATTACCTTCTTCAGCACACCCTTCTTACATTTTGGGCATTTAATCTTTTCATTGTACTTGGCTAAAGGCACAATATATTCAAAACTTTTATTACATTTGGGACATTTGAGTTCGTATAGTGGAATAATCGTTACCTTTTTTAATGATTCTATGTTTGTTAAATAAGATGCACAAAAGACAATGAACATAATCAACTTGTCTTTGTAATGCAGTATAATGTGAATACTTATCATATTGATGAGAAAACCAACAACCCGCCCTAAAATATAATATAAATAAAGGATTCCATAAAAAAGCAAAAAAGATAGCACAGCATATAGGAATATTATCTTGCTTAGCTCGTTTCGTATGGAAGTAAGGTGATAATATATCACCAGGTGCTTTCCCTGTAAGTTTATAAATAAATAGCATAATCATCTATTCCTTGTTGATTGTTTATTATTTTGCCAAAACCCCAAAATATGGATCATTCATTTCAGCACAGGTATTTGGATACCCAATTGCCATATAACCCCCGTCATTGATTTCATGCCTCACAAATATTTGTTCTATGTCATCTAACAAAATCCTCGCTTTCAATGGAAATTCAATAGCACCCTTATTGGGTAGTTCTTTCAGCGCATTTCTTAATTTATTTTCCATTATCCTTTCCTTTCATTCCATTCCCGTTCTTTGATCTTATTCATATTGTAATCATCCATAGACTTCTGACTATCCAAATATGTAAGTTCCTTGGTATAGTCCTGCCGCTTCATCATGGCTCCACACCTGGGGCAGTCCATCCATCTTTGATGTGTCACCAAGGCTTTCTGAACTCTTACGTGACATTTAGGGCAATCGAATGAGTAGAGTGGCACTTTAATTACCTCCGTGAGTTCTATCTTCTGTTATATACCATCTACCGTTTTCATCATCATAAATATTATTATAAAAATCACAAAATACAGATCCACATTTTTTACACCACCAAACGTCACCCCAATCGGTTGTAGCAATATCTTTCATCTCATGTCCACATTTACATATCTTTTGTTCCATCATCGCCTACCCTTTTTCATCAATAGCCCTCTGAAGATTCTTCCACGAATTGATTTGTTATAATATTTTTTTGCATACCAAACCTTTTCTGTCCCATCTGAAAGACATAAATTCTCTGGAAAATTATCAGGCATATCCATTATCCTTTTATTACTGCTAAAACCAACAACAGACAAATTAAAAAAATCCATTATCTCCTCCCTTTGAAATAACTCTTAGCCCTTTTTGTTTCCCTAAGTCCATTTATTTTCCGAGCTTTAAACGCAGGATGTTTGAAAATCGCTTCCCAAATCATATTCATATGACTCCATTTCTCTTCTGGTCTGTTTTTTGCATCCCGTAACTGTGCCATTTTGGTTTCTGTATATTCTTCCCATCTCCACCGGCGCATGTGTTCAGCAGCCCGTTTACAATTATTAAATAACCATAAAGTTGGCAAATACACATCCCGTCCTCGGTCATCTCTTATTTTATTGTTGAATGGTCTTTGACATCGTTTGGCATTCACCAACCTTTTACGGATCTCATCTCTGCCTTTTTCGCCCTTTGTATCCCAAGTATGCCAATACCCACCCTCGCCGATCCCCTCTTTCTTTAACTCATAAAACTCACTGTTAATATCATCTAATACCGTAATCTTATCTTTCTTTATACCTTCTGATAAAGGATCAATGAGATTAAGGGTAAACTTATAGTCTCTGCCCATGATAGCAAACTCATGGCAGATCTCACGTATGGTGTATTTTTCAGGGGAAGGGTTGTAATCCATCCAGATAAAGGCCTCATTGGTGGAAGATAGGGACATATTCCCACAAGCCCATGGGGTCTGGGGATGATAATCTATACCTCTTGCATGTACCCAGTCATGGGATATACCATAGGGGAAGTACGGTTCGGGATTGATAAAATGTACCTTATACTCAAATGCCTTAAATATCCGTCCTTTGACCTGTTTATGGATACCATATCGTCTTGTTGCCACCAAATCAGGGTCGTCATCCCCGCCATAAGCGTCTACCATTTGGTTAATTCCGGCTTCAGTTATGGTAGGGTTATCATCTGTAGCTGCCTGAATAACAGCTATTGATGCCTTACTGTCGGTATACTCTATCTGCTTTGGTTCATAATCATCAGTTCTAAGAAAATCACACATTGTCTTTGTACGAATATAAACCTGTGCCCGTTCAAATATCAGATCGTATGTCCATGAAATTTTATTAGCCGGAGTAAGCGAAAGCAAAAGATCTCCTTCCTCATCCGCCACTCTCGGAACCTGCTCTTCCCAGAAGTCAAGGGGAGCTTCCTCATCCATCCAGACACTTACCCTTCTCTGACCGGCGCTTGCTTGGGTATCCTGACTGTATGACACAAACTCAACTATAATGTCATTGCCATAATATTCTTTATCGCAAAATACACTTCCATTATTGATATCGTGGATTATCATGGCAAGGTTACGATGTTTAATGTCATTCTTGACCAGAATAGGTGGGAGCCATTTCTTGAATTCGGGGTAGACGGTATTCCTAACCTCTGCCGATACAGACCCATCCTTACTGACTGTGCCTGTTTCTCCAGGTAAGGTTTCTGAGGCAAACCTGAATACTCTTGACTCGCGCTCATGTATATGGATCTCACCCTGGCATTTAGGGCATATCCAATCTTTAGGCAGTGTCTTTACAGTGAATTTATGCCCCTGCGGACATTCAAAGTAGAGTATATTTTTTTCAGGTATAGGATGCCAACCCAGGATACGGTAGACATACTGATAGGCAAATGAACTCGTTTTCATCGCTCTGTTACCGGTGAACGCAGCTATGATCTTATGCGGGAGATGAATTAGCTGTTTGAATTGCCAGGTAGGTTGATACTTCAGGAAATTAGAAAAATGCTCTAATTCGCTGTAATCCAACCCATCTGAGGGAATTTTATCTATCGATGAATTCATTTATATAAAAACTTTTCTTTAGGGATACTTGTTAAGTTGCTATCAGTAGTGGTATGCCATTGAGTATTATTATCCCAGGTTCCATCCGAATATAGATTAATTGTTGGATAGCATGGGTATAATTGGAGTTCCCTTTGATCTCTAATCTCTTTTAATGATGCTATGAGATTGTCTAATTTGTATATCTCTGCGTTCACGATTACCCCCTATTTAATCTTTAAAGCCCTATTAGCCAAACTACCTGCCCTTTTCTTTGCAGCCTTCTTAATCCGTTCAGCCATCCTTTTTTTGGCATCAGCCATCTTCTTTTCTTTCAGCCTTTTAGCCTCTGCCGCTTTTTTTGCTCGTGCTATAGCCTCTGCCGTTGGATTAACTTTATTCATCCTTTTAACAATCTTAGCCATTCGCTGATTGCCTGCACCTGCCCTATTCTCATAAACTTCTCTCAAACTCCCAGCCTTTTTCACCTCTTTCCTTGTAATGGGCTTTCTCATCACTCCTCCTAATTATAAGATACCATCATTGGCATTATCATCATCATTGTGTATCCATATACCTTTATATCTATGAAAAAGTTAAAGTAGGGCATTAGGCTATACACCTCCCACAGTCATCTAATTGCATAGGATGTATAGGGATGATAGTTATCGCAGTGGTGTGGACGTTTGATAGCTTGCGTGGCGTTATGGAGGTATTGTATAGGTGCATTATCTGTGTAGGATTATAAACCATAGCCGTTTTAACCAATAACATTTACATGGAAGTTCTATATCCCAATCATGGACATGGACTGTTTTGGATTTCCAATTGTGTGTGAGCCAGTGGGTCATTGTGTATATTAAATATTATATGTGGTGGGAAGTCAAGTGTTTTGTAGTTAGCCATCTTCCTGTCCATTGGTGCCGTAAAGGTTGATGTAGAAAAATAGTTTATATATAGCCACTCTTTCCCTTACCTTCCAGCCTATGGGAAATAGTAAATAATTTTCATCAGGAGCTATGAGCCATTCATTACGAGTCATATTTTAACCTTGTGGGTGTGTGTGGATGTGAATGTGATTGTTGTATATAATATAAAAGTAAATCCCGAAACGGCAATCCCGCTCCCCCTCCCCCCTATCATGTTTAGTATATGACCTGCTCAACACACTCACCCACTTACTTTATGCCCTGCCTGGCTATGTCCTGCCTGCCCACCTGTTAGCCTATTGGTTCTAATAATACATATTATGTACACAACTTTTAATCGTCTCATATAGGCCCACACTGGCTATCCTGGTTTGGTATGGTATTAAATGATAACTAATTAATATAATGTATGTATAGATATATAGTTGTAGTATGCATAGGTATAATGTAGTAAATAGCCGTAAATCGTAGGTTGGATGAGTTTGGATATTATATCCCATTATTCCTCCCAATCCTTAGTAGTCTGGCTGGTGTCCTCTATTACTTCACCCTCTATAGTTTGGGTAAAGTGATCGGTAAGTAGTTGCTGGACATGAGGAGATAAGATCTGCACTCGGTTATCCTGGAAGATCTGTTGGATAAAAACGGGTGCGTGTGGTGTGCTAATGCCCACATTTTTAAGTGTCCCCTCCGCTACCTTCAGCTTAATAGCCTCATCATCACTATTTAACAGCTCATCTAACACATCACACGCGGCCGGTATTCTCATAGCTTCCCGCTTACTACCATATACAATAAGCTCCCGGATCTGGTCCTTCTTTAACCGCCTTGCGATAGTGTCCTTGTCCCTATTTACCATCTTACCGATTTCTCTAAGGGTCTTACCCTCCAAGTGCAACTCAGCGATCTTTACATTCTCTTTTGTTAGAGTCCCCATATTTCCCTGTAAATTAGTCAGATATTTGCATGGTTAATAAGTAATTATCTCATTATATTGTGGATTAGATGGTTATTTATACAATATGTAGGTTGGTATCTATAGGATAAGGGTTTTAAATGTTACTGTCAAGCAAAAATAATATGCTTTAAATGATATAAAAGATTTTGGTTGACAACCAAGATAGTAAATGCTACCCTATGATTAAAATGATAAATAATAACAATATAAAGGAGGGATTATGAAAAAAAGTTATACGATTAAGGATATACCGAATGATGGTTTCTGGAAGCAGGTTAAGGTGTTAGCTGCGACTAAAGGTATAAGCATTAAACAGTTGATTATTGATTCACTTAAAAGAGAGATTAAAAAGAATGAAAAGTAAAAAACAACAAATATATTTTATTCAAGCTGATAATGGAGATATTAAGATAGGTATTACCTTGAACCCAAAGAACAGATTGAGAGCATTACAAACTCATTGCCCTTTGAAATTAAAAACCTTAAAGCTTATAGATGGAGATTATATATTAGAAAAGAAGATCCATAAATTATTTAAAGACTTTAGGATAAGGGGTGAATGGTATTTGCCATGTAGAAAACTTATTAATTTAATTCATAGTAAAATTACCACAGCTTATAAAAAAGATGAGTTAAGAGTGTTGAGAGTTAATGGTAAATTAATACCTTTACAAGAAACCATACGTCCTAAAAGAAAAAGAATAACACAACTAACAGAATCATGGTAATCAAAAAACAATACCCTGTAAATTTTACTGTAAGTAGGTACAATATATTGTACATGGGTATTATATCTTGTACTTCTGATTATATCCTTGATGGGCTTGGATTTAATGATATTAAGTTTACATAACTGGTGTATTATATTGTACTTTCAGAGGGTAATATTATCAGACACTGAATGAGGAAAGGCTTGTGTGGTGTAGGTTTGGGGGATTATTGAGTATGTTGGCATGGGGATTGCTGTAGTATAGGGCAAATGAAAACAAACAAATAAAGGAGAGGAGGTAGGAACATGGAAGATTATAACAAACAAGCAAAGGATTTCATGGCTAAGGCTAAAGCGACAATGG
>Ga0307928_10002768_pt1 | contig 13429 bp, 20 predicted proteins | sample AceLakmetagen232_FD_201815 | JGI IMG/M metagenome (GOLD analysis project Ga0307928, IMG submission 201815) | Saline water microbial communities from Ace Lake, Antarctica - #232 | ecosystem: Environmental > Aquatic > Non-marine Saline and Alkaline > Saline | place: Antarctica: Ace Lake... | reverse complement strand
ATAAAAAGAAACACTCTTACCAAGAATGGTTGGAATTATGTTTACCAGATGTAAGAAATGGATTAGCACTTTGTAAAGTTCATTTAGAACTGTTGCACAAAGAACCAAGATTGTTAAATTTATTAAAAGTAGAAATGATGGTAATGCGAAGGTTTTATGACACTGAATTAACTGGAATACCTCTTGATATTGACTACCTAAAAGAGATTATAGCTAGATTTGAGCGACATCTCAACACAAGATTACTGCCAGGAATGCACAAGTATTTAATAAGTCAAGGAATAAAAGAATTAAACCAGACTGCAAAAAAGAATGGTGAAGAAGTAGTAGTTACTAAACCCATTACAGAAGTTAATTTTAATTCTCCAATTCAGATGAAAACTATATTATATGATGAGGATTATTTAGAGTACCCTGAACAGTTTGTATATAAGAAAGGGGAAAAGAAAGTAACCACTGGAGTGGATGCTATGGTAGAAATAGCCCGTCTGGGCAAGTATGATTATGCTTTTGCAAGGTGGATTTTGGTCTATCGTTATTGGACTAAACTTATTTCAGTTTGTGAAACACTAATTAAAAACACTTATGATGGAGTGTATTACCAAAACTTTAATACCTATGGGACAGAAACAGGAAGAATGACGGAACCATATTTAATGTGCATGCCGTCTAAAACTAAGGTATCTTTGAAAATTAGAAACTGTATAAAAGGTAATCTAATGGTTGCTGACTATTCAAACATGGAATTAAGAATGATAGGCAATTTTACTAATGACCCCAAATTAGCTGAGATATACGGTGGGAAAGGGTCAGGTGATGCACATACAGAAATGCAGATGAGTATAAAAAAGAACTACAAAATAAATGTAGTAAGGAGACAAGCTAAAACTACAAATTTTAGTACTGCTTACGGAATCTTTTGTGAAACTTTAGCTAAAAAAATAAATACAAATGAATCAAGACCATGGGTACAATTTAGAGATTTGATTGATGGAGAAACAGCTCAGAAATTTATAGAAGCTTTTGATAATCTCTATTATATGATATCTTATTGGAAAGATAAGACAATAAATGATTCAAAAACAACTGGATATGTTGAAAGTTTGTTAGGTAGAAAAAGAAGAATAGATTGGTCACAGTTTAATCCAGATTCTAAAAGAGACAAGTGGAAGATTGAAAAAGCGGAAAGGGAATTGTTGAATTACCCTATTCAAACAACATCTGGAGAAGTGGTTAAATTAGCTATCTGTGCTCTACCAGATGAGAATATAATTATTGATGTACATGATGAAATAGTTATATTAAATCCAAAAAAGTCTATAGCAGAAGTAAAAGAGATAATGGAAAATGTAGCGGAGCTTCCTATCAAAATGATAGTTGAACCAATGGAAGTTTCTGCTTGGGGAGATGCAAAGTAGACCAATATATAAGGGAGATTAAATATGAACAAGTTTAAATTAGGAGGTAAAGTTAGATATCTTGGTGGTGAGAGTTCAGCGTATAGTACCAAGATAACTATTGGAGACATATACACAGTTAGTTATCTCTCTGAATGTTACCTGAGAACAAAGGAGTTAGGTGATGACACATTTCAAATGTTTTTCATTAAAAACTTTAAACTTGTTGAAGAAGAAACAATACCTATAGACAACGTAGAGGAATATATAGAAGATGTCTGCAAGGACACCAAAACAGGATCTGATAAAAGAAGATTCACACTAATTCCAGTACAGGCTTTGAAAGCTACACTTGATGTATTTGAATCTGGTAACATAGACCTGCCATGGAGAAAGGCCTACCCTGTTGACAGTTGGAGACAACACAACGGAGATATAAAAGGGTCTATGCTAAAGTATATAGAGTCTACTATGAGACACCTGATGGATATTGAAGAGGCATTGGAAACAGGAGATAATTCCAAATTGTTTACAGAGGACACTGGAGTATTTACAGCAGGTGCAATTACATTTGGAGGACTTGCATTGACTCAGTTCTGTATAGAGCTTACTGGAAAGACACCTTCAGCAGATGGCAAACGAGAGATTGAAAATATGAAAGCAGGTAAAGACCCTTATGATAACACAACCGATGTTGGCTAAGAAGATTGAGAAAGTTAAGAATGTAGAATACCCTTTACTTGGAACACCAAAGTTAGATGGCATTAGGGCACTGACAATCAATGGAGTCTTGGTTAGTAGAACATTTAAACCAATCAAGAATGAGTATATTAGAAATCTGTGTTTAGAACTTCCTGACAATTTGGATGGAGAGCTAATAGCTGGAGACACTTTCAGTGAAACTTCATCGGCAATAATGTCTGAAGATGGATACCCTGAGTTTAAATATTGGGTGTTTGACTATGTTGGCCAAGGATTAAGTAAACCATACAGAGGAAGAATGGAAGACCTAGAGAGCTTAAAACTTCCAGACTATTGTATTAAAGTTTTACCTGTGTGGATAGACAACGACAGACAAAGGGAAGAATGGTTTCTTAAATATATGTCAGAAGGATATGAAGGACTAATGGTGAGGCCACCGAACTCACCTTATGACTGTAAGAGAAGTAGTAACTTATTAAAAATAAAAAGATTTCACGATAGTGAAGCGGAGGTAATTGGATTTGAAGAAAAGATGCACAATGAAAATGTTGCGGAGAAAGACGTATTTGGGAAGACTAAACGAAGCCATAAGAAAGCTGGACAAGTCCCTGCAAACACCCTTGGATCACTTGTGGTCAGGGATATATACTCAGGAGTGGAATTCAAAATAGGAACAGGGTTCGATGAAGAACAGAGACAAGATATCTGGACTAACAAAGCAGATGCACTAACATTTAATGTCATTAAATATAAATACCAGAAAGAGGGAGGCAAGGACAAACCTAGATTCCCTGTCTTTCTAGGATTTAGAGATAAGGAGGATATGTAATGCCGTACACTAAGAAAGATAATAGAATGTTAAATAGTACAGAAATTAAAGATGTTTGCCTATATCAAAAAGGTGATCTAACTGCTGCAATATTTGACTTACAGTTGAGATATATTTTAGAAAAAGGTGTTAGCTACCAATCAATTAGCGACACTGTTTCAGCAGCTCACGATGCCGGAGTTGAGATTGAAAGAAGAATACTGTCTTATTATGAGGACAGATGTATTGTGAAGAATGGAGACTTCAGTCAGGTAGATAAGATCATTGATAAAATTGTTGAGAAGTTTGATGAAACAGAAGAAACATTAAAAAAAGCATCAGAAATATTTGACTATGGGGGTTCTACTACAGATTCAACACTTGATGAAGAAACTGTTGAGAAAGAGTGTGCTGAAGGTCGCGTCAAGTATAAATCTATTAGACAACCAAACTGCCTAGAGTGCATGCACGTAAGGAGTAGTTTAGATAAATGTTCATCTTGCGATGAGTACTACAGTGAATTTAAAACGAGGTAACTAAATGTTTAAACCAGTAATATATTATGCACATAGCATGGAAGGAAAGGAGATACCAAGAGAGTCAGGTAGAAGACCATTAGCAGCAAGAAAGTTGCTTTCGGGATTTACTATTCTGATACCAGAAGAGTGGCAAGATGGTCTTAAATATGAAGACATATATGAGACAGACATAAAGAACCTAAAGAAAGCTGACATAGTTATAGTCGACTTGTATGATGTTGGTTTAGAGAAGAATGACAATATAATTATGTGTCAAGGTACTTTAATGGAAGCTGGTTATGCTATGGCTAAGAAGAAGCACATGGTTGTAATCACAAGGAATAAGAAGAACATTCATCCGTTCTATTTAGGTATGCACAAGGTTGTAAATAGTTTGGATGAGGCATGCGAATACATAAGAGGAGAATTTTTATAATGAGTGAAATAACAAATAAATTAAATTTGCCTAAGACAGTAGTAAAGGCAGCAAAAGCTTTTCAACATGACTATTCATCAAGTAGGGGAGCAACAGATGTTTCTGTAACCCAGTTAATTAGGCACCCTATGTACAGCACCCTAAAAGAACTGTATAATAAAAGAATAAGTGTTGACGTTAGTGATTTGCTCTATTCCCTTCATGGGTCTGCTTTACATCTAATTTTAGAAAAAGCTGAACCTGATGAAGATGATGATTGGATAAAAGAGGTAAGGTATTTTGCTGAGATAGCTGGCTGTAAGGTTTCCGGACAGGTTGACTTGATAGAAGATCATAAAGTTCTTTCGGACTATAAAGAAACTTCTACCTACAAAGTAAAAGATGTACAAGAGGAATGGATACAGCAATTAAATGTGAACAAGTATCTTGCAGAAGAAAACGACAAGAGTATTAAAATAGAAAAGTTGCAGATTGTAGCTTTCCTTAGAGACTGGAGTAAGGCTAAACTATTTAGAGAATCTAATTATCCAACATCTAAAATATTTGTTATTGATATTCCTGTTTGGCCTAAAGAACAAACTAAAAAGTATATTGAAACAAGAGTTAAGTTGCATATGAAATATAGAAATGCAACAGAAGGACTCGGTGGCACTAGGCTCAAGGATGCTTTATCTTCTATGGAAGTATGTTCTCCAGAAGAAAGATACCATAAGCCGGATAAGTGGGCAGTAACTAAGCCAGGAGCAGCAAGAGCAACCAGAGTATTAGAATCAGCAGAGGAAGCAGAAAAGTATAAAAAGAATCACAAAGATTCAAAGATTCTTGTAATAGAATTCCGAAGAGGAGAAGATACTAAATGTGAATATTACTGTGATGGAAACGCATTTTGTCCTCACTATAAGAAGATTAAAAAAGAGAAAGAGGAGAAGAAAGTAGATGAGTAGAAATGAAGCACTTAAAATTAATAGGGTTTGGTCAATGCCAAATAAATGGACGTTTACAATAAAACCAATTAAGGAATTGTTAGAAAGGTATACCCAAGAAGGGTACTGGTGTGATCCTTTTGCAGGAGAAAATAGCCCTGCCCAAATAAAGAATGATCTATCTGGAAATGTGGAATTTAAAATGGATGCAATAGACTTCCTAGAGTCAAGAAAAGACAATGAATTTGACGGAATATTAATCGACCCCCCTTACTCACTTAGACAGGTGTCGGAGCATTACAAAAAAGCTGACATAAAGATAACTGGATGGCACACTTCCGCTGGATGGGGAGCCAAGATAAAAAACGAAGCATCCAGAATATTAAAACCAGGAGGAATAGTTATCTGTTTTGGTTGGAATAGTATGGGTCTTGGTTTAAACAGAGGGTTCACAATGAAAGAGGTATTGCTAGTTCCACATGGGGGAAGCAAAAATGACACGATAGTAACTGTTGAGACAAAAGATGAAATAGATGAAGTAAAGGAGACTAAGGAATGATACTAGGAATTGACCCAGGAAAAAGTGGTGGCTATGTATTTCTAGATGATAGTGGGAATATATTTGATTCACTTATAGCACCAGTTACTAAGGATAAGAAGATAGACATTGAGGGTATAGACTGTTGGTTAAAATTTCATAAGAGCATTTGTGCCGTAACATGTGTTATTGAGGAAGTGCATTCTGTGTTTAGTTCCAGTGCCAAATCTAACTTCGCCTTTGGGTACTCAGTAGGAATAATTCCCGCATTATTAATAGCTAATGGACTTACGGATATAGTTTATGTCAGCCCTAAGAATTGGCAAGCGTTATCAGTAAAGGGGACAGATAAAATAGAGAAGACAGTTAAGGGTAAAGTTAAGAAAGACACCAAAGCTATGGCAGCAGTTGCATTCAGGAACATATTTCCAGACAATGTTGTATCTTTTATGAGAACAGCACTTGGTAATAAGTCAAAGAATTTACACGATGGAATAGTTGATGCAGCATTAATAGCTCACTGGTATAAGGAGAGTAAATAGTGAGTAAAAAGTATAGGAAGAAACCAGTGGTAATTGAAGCATGGCATTTTGGTTATGAAGCCTTACCTAAAGAGGCTAATATTCAACATAGAAACAGATCAGATGATTGGATATGCAACAAGTGTGGTAGAGATTGGCACTCACATGTATTTGTTCCAACTTTAGAGGGAGAACATATTATGTGCCATGAGGACTATCTTATCAAAGGAGTATTAGGAGAATTTTATCCTTGCAAGCCAGAAGCGTTTGCAAAGACTTATGAGGAAGTTAAAGAATAATGAAAAGAATATATCAATGTGATAAGTGTGGCAAGATAGTAACTATAGATAAACCATTAAGTGAGATGTACATTCCAGAATGTAGTTGCAATCCTGAAATACCTATGATCAAGATACAGGTATCTAAAAGATGATATTTGGCAAAACTAGATTTAGATTAAATAGATAAAGGAGCTAATTAGTGTTCAAAATTAAACACCTCACAGGATTGCTTGTAGTGGCTCTTATTATCTTCATTGGGGCACAAGTATACCTAAAGTTTTTTAGACCACTTGTAGGGGAAAATACAAGGCAAAGAGTCCCTGAAATATATCTTTCTTTGCCTGGAACTAAGGTTGAAGTGCAACAACCTAAGATAGTTAAGATAAATAATAGAGGGGATATTGTTATTCATCCAGCTAAAATAAAAGTAACAGTTAAGAAAGATATAAAGAAAGGAAGTGTTTTAAATGGTGAGTTTAGTTTTAAGCCTAGGGTTGTCCGCAATACAATATCTAGGAATAAGATTTTTGGTGGAACTACTGGTGATAATTTTGTTTTTGGTGTGCAATCTGAGCTTTTTCATTACAATGACTACAATCTTAACATTGGAGTGTCTTTTCATTCTAGGAAATTCACGCCTTGTGTCTCTCTGGGTTATTCGATTAACCAGCACAGTGACATTTTTGTTGGGTATAACTCTGACTACTTTGTTGGGGTAGGTGTAAGATTTTGAAATTAAATAGCTGTGAAAATAAAGAAGTCTAACCAACTCCCCTACTGGTTGAGGGTTATAACATTGCCAAGGAACCTTTTAATGTGGTATTAAATGCAAGATGTTGGTGAGGGCTTGACTCTCTTAAAATTGTAACCAGACAGCTATAATTTAAAATAATAGAAAGGGATGATTAGCTTGAAGTGTAAATACTGTAATAGAACATTAATAGAAAACTGGTGTAGTTGTGAAGACTTCTTAGTAAAAGAAAAAGGATTAGAACCACTTGTAGCTTTAAGAGAAACTAAGGGGCACTATGAAAACAAATCAAGAAGCGGAATGAAAGTTGCTTCATTAAGTAATAGGCTGCAATTTAAATTAGCTTCAATCAAACCAATAAGGAAATGGGAGAAAGTAAGTGGTGTTTGGATAGACGCCAACTATTTAGAATTAAAATAAGGGAGTCAATGATGAAAGACGAAAAGGTTAATTTGAAATTGGAAAAAAATAAACAGTTAAGAATGCAAAAGTTAATAGTTAAGCATGACAAATTGTGTGACAAGTTAGATAAGAAATTAGAAAAGTATGTGAAGACTCTTCCAGAGCATAAAAGAATGTTAAAAATGAGAAAAGAACTTGCTGAAATTGTTGCAGGTTCTATCCAGAATGATGATTTAAAAGAACATATTTTAAACCATGTTTCTGGAGTACTATCAGGAGATTTAGATTTAAATGATTCTGAGAAGTTAGCAAAGGAATACTTAAATGAAAAATAAAAGAAAAGGTATTTTAAAAGAAGAATTGGAGAAGTTAAATGCAACTCAACTTAGTGTACGTAGCAGTCAAGGGCTTGATACAATCGCTGTTAGAAGAGAAGTCTGTGCCAACTGTGAAATTGAACTTGGAATATCTGGTGTTACTAAAAGGGTATTCAAAAAAGGGAAAATTAAAACATCACTATGTCAGGCTTGTTACGAGAAAGCGATAAAGGTTTCAGATGCAATTATTAGTATGGTAGGTAAATAAATGGATAACGCACATAAATATAGTACCTCTGATAAGGAGAAAGCCAGGAAAGAGTGCTGCAACTATATGAACAAGTCATGTGTTAACAAGCACGCTTGCTGGGTTCAGGAAGACCTAGATTGTGCTTATTTTAACAGAGTGGTTAGTAAAATATAATGAAAATAACTAACCTGTCACTAAAGATAACTGTATGGATTTCATCTTTAATAGGATTTGCAGTTGATACACACATTTTAAACACATATGGCATAGATGTAATGAAAGATATCAGATTGATATGGGTTATAGTTGCATTTGCTATTATATTTGTGGACGTTGAAGAGAGAGAGGTGAAGTAAATTATGGCAGAATCAAAGAAAAAGAAAGAGAATAAAGTAGTTACACCCAAAGTTGTTAAAACAATTAATGTGCAGCCGATGGTTGATATTATGAATGACAATTTGGCAGCTAATAACATTGAACTAATTGGTGCTTTAGCTAGTAGTCTTTTGGACATTTTAGCATGTAACGATAAGATAGAGGAGGAGTAAGAGGATGAATATAAAAGGAGTTAGAAAACTAATAGCATTTATATTAGCAACTGGCCTGGTAGCTTTAAACGGAGTACCAGTAGCTAAAGCGTTGATTATCTTGTTTCTGTTTGCAGTGTTTGTAGGAGCAAATATAACTGCAAAGGACAAGTTCTCAATAACAAATAAGAAAAAGTAGGGAGGTGATAAATTAATGCCAGATACATTTAGTTTTGGAGATGCTTTAAGATTCCTTAAAGACGGTGGAGCAGTTCAGAGAATTGGTTGGAACGGAAAAGGGCTTAAAGTTAAAAGACAAAATCCAGATGAGAACAGTAAAATGACTCTACCATATTTGTACATTGAATACCCTGATGGTAAACGATGTCCATGGTTAGCCAGTCAAACAGATATCTTAACAGAAGATTGGATCAATATATAATTGACAAAAATATAGCCCTGTTGGATTTACTCCTTCAGGGCATTCTTTTGTCGGTCATTATGTCTTTTAATGTATAATTTATATCCTAATACATGTTACAGTCTCATGTTGTAATATGACAACACTTCTATTTCTTAAGTAGAACTGCGATACCACCTTTAATATAAGCTATATCTGTTTGTATAGCTGAGATATCAGATTGTAATTTACTAATTGAAATTTCATTGGCCTCTACTTTCTGAGGTAGTAAAACATAAGCAATACTTAAACTAAATACTCCAGTAAGCATGATTCCAACTACGATGCTCACAGAAGTTTTAATTACTGAACTATTAATCTCTTCTCTAATTGTTTTCTTTTTAATCATTAATAACACTCCTTCTCTATACTGGGTTTCCATCTCTGTCATAAGTCCAATATCTACGTCCTTTATTAGTGTCTAAGTCTACATGCACAAACAATTTGAAGATATTAACACCCACCCCCTGATACTCTGGGTAGTCCATAAACATTGCAGCCAACTTAAATGGGTGAATGTCTTCAGCCTTAATATCTAAAGCTAGGCCAATATTGTGAGAGCTGGTTCCTGTTCCATTTCTAAGTGCAGATGTTATAGTAAATTTAATATGTGGGTAGGTTTTATCAAGCCAGTCCATAAACATAAATACAGAATGTTGGCAGCCAGTTGCAGCAATTTTATTTATTATCATAAATCTGTCCTTCCACCTAAGAATAGTTTAATAACGTCGCTAGTGTCTTCCCCAGTTACCATTGCGTCATACGCTTTTTTAGCCTTAACAAATGGTTTTCTAGCTAATCCAAATTTTGATAATCCCATATCTAATAGATTGAAGGAAGCATCAGCTATTTCTCCCTTTTTAATGTTTTGTGCTGCATTTATTCCAAACTCAATTGGTGCTAATCCAGTTAAAGAAATAGAGCCATCTCTACTATACTTGATCTGAGAAGCAAATGCTGACACTAAAGGTGCAACTACTGTTAGATTCATTACCATTTCTTCTAAAAAGTCTTCATCAAAAACTTCATCTGGCAGGTAGTAACTTCCTGATGCTGTTATCATTAGGGCAGGAATAATAATCTGATTCATATAAGTCCTAGACAATTGTGCTTTTGTTATCTCACCTTTTTTTGCTCTAGCCTTTTGTGAAACTAATCTATTGTATATCTGTAACCTTTGAGTTTGATACATGAATAGTTGTTTAGACAATTCGTTAGTTCTTGTTACCTCTGGTCTAAAATAAGTTTGGGACATTGGTTGTGTCCTTGTAACTACAGTTTCAGCATATTCTGCTGCACCTGCTTCATTACCAGGTTCTGTTACAAGAAATTGTTCCTTTGCTGCGAAATAAGAAGCTGCTTTTACATACTTGTCTATTTTTCCAATTGGAGCCATTCCAGCTTTGGCAGCAACTTCTAAAGTCTGAACTGTTTTTCCTGCTAGGTCATCTTTAGCATAGCCAAGGTTGCTTTGTAAATCCTGCATTGTAGGGTCTATGTAACTGGTCTTTATAAAAATAGATTCCTCTAGCATTTGGTCAATCAGTTGTGGGTTTTGAGCAATATTTAATAACTGCTTTGACATCCTATTCCACCCAACTATTTCTGCTGCATTTGGGATAGAAGCTATTTGATTTTCCCATACTTTAACATTTCCCCATAAATGTACAGGGTAAGAAAGTTTTCTTAATAAGGAAGCACTCTCAGCTATAATGTTGTTCTGAGGGTCTATCCCTACCATTACATCTGTTAGGTTCTTTCTGATAGATTCTGAATAGCTTGCCTCTGTTTTAGCAGTTACTCCAGGTTCCATTTTACCCCAAAGACCCATTACATTTTTAAATCCAGGTTTATAGGCCTGGTATCTTGCAGTAGTTTCAATGTACCTATTCGTGTGGTTAAAGGCATCTAATTCAAATGGAGGCTTCTTACCTTTTTTTCTGCTCTTGGTGGAGGTTTCTGTTACACTTTTACCACTTTTCTTTTTCTTGTCGATAGTAAGAACATCAGCAAAATCAAAAAACTTTCCCTGTCCTTTTTTAAACACTCTAGGAACATAATCTTTTGTGAACCCTAATGTTTCACCAGTTCCTAATTTGTGAGAGATAGCTAAATCTTCATACATTTCCTGGTACAGTAATTTAAATTCTTTAACAGTTCCTTGTACTTCTTCATTGGTATTGTATTCCTCTAAAATATCAGCAATAGTTTCATCACTAAACTTATTACTTTCTTTTAGTATTTTTGTGTCCTCTTTGTTTTGTAGTTTTAAAATTGCATCAATGAGCATTGAGTTATTTAATTTAACTCCTCCGTATTCCTTTACATTTCCTAAACTATTAAACCCATGTTTTTTAAGGATAGTTCTAAGTTTTGCTTTTCTGTCATACTGGACAGTTAAAAAGTTTTTAGTCATCTGTCTAACAGGGACATCTAAGTGCTTAGTAAAATCATTACCTAACATATTCAATTTAGTACTTAAATTAAGAAAGCCTAGATTCAGTCTGTTGGCACGATTACCTATAGTTTTAAGCCCACCTTTTAGGGTAGACGAGATATCAATGTCCTCTTTAGAAAACTCTTTGAATACAACATCTTTGGTGTCTAATTTATTCAAGTCTAAATTCATAGCTACTTGAGGATGCTGTTTAACAACTTCTACCATATCTTGAATTGCATCTTTATTTACTCCAGCCTGTGTTAAAGCCTTTTCAATCTGCTCATCAGACTTTAGATTCCCTAAATCCTTAGTAAGTATTTTAATAGTATTTTTAAACTTCTTTTTTAAACTCTTATCCATTGCTTTTTCAATTAATTTAATGTCCTGTGGACTGGCTCCAAAGTCTTCTAACTCTATTTTCTTACCCAATGAGATTCCAGTTACTCCACCTGTCATTGCTCCTGCAAATATAGACATGCCTACACCTTCTGCAAGTTCAGTAGCAGTATCAATTCCACCATATCTGGTTATCACATTATCTTTAAAAGCTTGAGAACCCTCTTGCATGCCCTCTGAAAATGCGTTGATAGCCACTTTTTTGAACCCTGAAGCTATCCTGGAATCAAACATGACATCTAGCCCTACTTTTTCTAAAGCATAGTCCAGAGAACCAGCACCAGCGGCTAAAGGCAATGCTTCATTCATGCCAACACCTGCTTTTCTAGCCCTTGAATAAGTGTCTAAAAAACTACTACTCCCAAATAAAGCAGCTGCAGCATGTGGACTACGTGTTACAAGAGTTGTGAGGACTGCAGTACCTAAACTTGGTATAGCAGAACCTATGGAAGCTCCATATCCTTTTCCTTCCATTTGCATGTTTTCAGCTTGCCAAGCGGCTATTTCACCTAGTGAATTTTTAGCATTGGCTAAATGTTCGTCTGCCTTAAACTTAATTGGAAGTTCAATATTGTTATTTATGTAGTATTTAAAATCATCAAAAGACATATCATCTGGAAGGTCTGAAGATACATAAACGGAGAATTCTAATTGTTTAGCAATCTCTGCACCCAAAAATTCAGCTTGAGCTGCGAATTCAGGAGCCATGTTTACACTTGTACCTATTAAATATTTGGCAAAGTCTGATGCTTCATTCCCCAATTTCTCACCTAAAGACTGTTCTACATCTTCAAAAGAATTGAAAAAATCATCCTTTGGTATTTCTTTTGCTTCTTGAGTTAAATTTGGAATAAACCGTTTAGCTACTGCATACGCCTTTAATGGGTTCCCATGTATTGGTAACTTAGAAGCTACATTTAAAGCATCTAAAGGAGTTTTTATAGAAGGCACTTTTAATTCAATGTTAGATAAATCTTCTTTAAGTTTTGCTAGGCCATCTTTTATAGCACTTTTAGAACCCTTACGTGTTTCCTCAAATTCAGCTTTGGCTTTTAGCTGTCCAGGAGTAAGGTCTCTATCCTTCTTAAAATTAAAAAGATTAACATCTATGCCATCTTTTTGTGCAAGTTCAGGTAGAATATCTTTAACTGACTCAATTATGCTTAATGGGTTACCTGCCATTGACAACTTAGAAGCTATATCTAAAGTTTTGGTAAAACCATTACCTTCTTCGGGGGTTTCTACATCCTCGAACTGGTTAAAAAAGTCATCTTCTGGTAATTCTACATCATCAAATTGATCGAAAAAATCAGTCACGTTGTTCTCCTTATCTTAGTACTTGTAATCCAGGGTCTCTTCTTTGAGCTTCATCTAAAGAACCAGAAGGAATAGTTTTAACTCTTCCATCGGATAGCCTTACTGTAACATTGCTTGTTCCTGTACTACCTTGCTCACCAAATGTTTTACCTGGCTTAGAAAATAGACTTCCTTTAGGTTTTGGAAAACTCTTGCTGTTAGGCTTTAACCCAGCTTGTAAAGCTGTATTAACAGACTCCTCAAATCTATCCTTGTCTCCTGGTGTTTCCCATTTTACATCATTAGCTAATTGAGTTGCAAGGTCTTGATTAACTTGGCTTTTCTGTATTTGAGCAGCAGTTAGCCCTCTGTCTCTTGTAGTTCTACTCTTTTCTCTTGTTCCTATTTCTCCTGTGTCTTTAATAAAAGATTCGGTGGTTATGGTCTGATCACCAAATTGTTTAGT
>Ga0307928_10002767_pt1 | contig 13431 bp, 18 predicted proteins | sample AceLakmetagen232_FD_201815 | JGI IMG/M metagenome (GOLD analysis project Ga0307928, IMG submission 201815) | Saline water microbial communities from Ace Lake, Antarctica - #232 | ecosystem: Environmental > Aquatic > Non-marine Saline and Alkaline > Saline | place: Antarctica: Ace Lake... | reverse complement strand
CTGTCGACACACCCTTCGTGTCTCAGATCTGCTCGAACTCTTTATAGGGGGATTAGCCTCGGGAATGTCTTGCACGATAGAACAATTAACATTATGCCCGATTTACCCGAAGCTAAAACACACCACCACGTACGGTGGTGGCAGGGGGACCACATATGGCGACTGTTCTTACCCAAGAACATACTACCAATATATTAGTCAGACCCATTATAGCCGTTGCCGCGCGGGTTTCGTTTTCACGGCCCAGCCTCAGGCGGCATACGGGATATCCGCCGCGACCCATCCTACCATTTATACCGACGCAAGTGCACAAGTTAGTGGAGACGTATTTGGATATAAGTTTGGTATATCATCCAGTTATTCCTTTATACCATGTACAGACAGTTGCATCATTGAACCAAAGTGGGGTGTTCCCGCCCATTCGAGCTGTTTTAACTTAAGGAGGATAAAATATATGAAAACGATTATTATATGCGATAAAGATGGCAGTTCCATAATAGATATAGAAAAGATTTCATTCGCACATGCATCAGATAATAGCCAATATCTAAATCTTATCGTCGATGGCAACCATGTGCAAAGACGCCGAGGATGCAGCCATAGATGATACAAAACTATCCAGTGGAGGAAATTTAAATGACTAAAGAAAATAAGCTACTAGAAGTATTAAACAAAGCTATCACACTAGCTGAGCCATTTACATATGACGAGATTAATCGGATCATACACGTTAAAGATGAAGAAGCTCTCATGAAACTGGAGCAGGAACACAATGAACTTGGGATCACCAAAAAAGAAGACAGGTGGTGCATGACCACACTTAGTCTCATAGCAACTATAACAGACGTTCTGTGCGAGAAGCGTTTAGCGTTCGAATTTGATGACTTTGGTAAGGTTAATCGAGTACTATGGTACAAGAAGATCAAAGTACCATGATACGAATAGGAATTATAGGTGTCCCTGGGGCAGGTAAGACGTCATTAGCGCGCGCAGTTACATCCGCGTGTAAAGCTATACCAGAACTTAAACGGGTAGAGCTTGTCTCTGAATATGCCCGCAGGTACATAAGCAAGCACGGCTTAGTAAATGAAATCTGGGAACAGTATAGAATCATGGAGAAGCAGATCGAGTGGGAAGATAGCATACCTACCGATAAGACTGATCTTATTATCACAGATAGTCCAGTACATCTTGGGTTCTTATACGCGGCTCAGTTATTAACTAATAAGCCTAAGGATATCATGGTATATAACGATATATTCAAGAAGCTGTCTAAGCTTAATGAAGGGGCACCACGCTATGATATCATATTTCATTTACCACCTGTACTCCAACCAGTAGACGACGGTGTAAGGGCTCCTATACACTTTGATGCAGAGTGGAGGAATCAAGCTGATATCAAGCTTAAGTTTATATTCGAGATGATCTTTAAGCCTGCTTATATGAAAACTATATTAGATAAGGATATGGATCTTAGGACACGCGCGGTGATTAACACTCTAAAGGCACTAATATGAAAGCATGTTTAACTAATAGACTTAGATTCGGTGATAAAACCCGATATAATGACGAAGGTTACATCTGTTCCGAGTACAGTTGTGACACAGATTACCTAGAAATAACAGATTCTTCTTATGGAGATTTCTATGGCACAGGTTATAGGTCAGGTGAGCGTACGTTCGGTGGGTCGGATTACAATTCGATAATTATAAATACTGCTCTAGAGGCACTAGGTATAAAACAGATATAAGCGAACTATATAGTGGTGACGACGATGATTTCATCCCAATAGATGATTCACCACCACCAGTACCGCAACCATCACAAACATTCGATCATAATCAAGATTATTTACAAACTCACCGTCATTTTTCTTGGTGGTGAGACTATATTATATATAAACACAAGGAGGAGAACCTTATGTACCAACCATTACCAGTAGAACCCAAAGGACCGATTATCTTAGGGGCCAACGGGGACCCAATACAAAATAGCAATTCTAACAAACAAAAGTTGGACAATCCTAATCTTACAGGAACTATAATTCCTAAAGACTTCATTTCTATGTTGAACCCTAAAGCTAAAGAGGAGTTTATGGAACAAGTGCTCGCTACTAACCGCGAGGCACTAAGGAATGATGTAATAGAGAAAGGTAAGACTGATCTTAAGGATGATGATTCGACAATGTACAAGGAACCTCGCTCTGGCTGTAAGAAATGCTCTGGTCAAGGTAGGGTAGGTTGGAACTCTAAAACTGGTAGCGTCATAATATGCAATTGCATGCGCAGAGGTAAGCTAATGAACACTTCGCCCGATGAATTTATCAGCGCTAAGAGATTCATGGAGATCTTTATGGTACCAAAGCCTGGATATCCTAGAGATCATGTACGTCCTAAATCTATACGTAGAAAAGCAAGGAGAGAACATGCCTAGAACAATATCTATTCAAAATGATAAACTTACGGGAGGAACACTGTTGTTCTTCGATGATGTACTAATGAAAGACGTACAAAATTTTACTATATCATGTCACGTAGATGACACAGTTCCTACTATAAACGTCGAGTTTGCTATCGTAAACAAACAAGGATACATATACCCAACTAAAGATGAGCTAGATCAAATAGCTCAATCTGTAATTAAAAATAAGGAGCAACAAGATGAATTTCCTAATGAGACTATTTAAGAGACCAATTAAACGATTAATAGTAAAAGAACTAAAGAAAAAAGAACTAAAAGAACGGATAGTTAATTCTATTAACGAAAAACTTGATATTCCAAAACTAAAAGAAGTTGAAGAAGCAAAGTTACTTAATACTATATATGACGCAGCCCAAGAGGCTATTATAACTGCTATAGATAGGATTTGATTATGACAGTGACTAAAGAAGATCTACAACGATTTAGCGGCAAGACTACCAAACAGAATATTAGAAAGGCACCCAAAAAGGTTAAATCTAAATCTAAAAACAATAGAAAATAACTTGACGATAGTCGCGCCAATGACTATATTATAAGGGCGCTCAAATAAAAGAGCGTCCTTTTTATATACCAAGATTAAGTTAAAGGAGAAATCGCAACATGGATAAAGCCAGATCCATTCTATCCGATATTACCGTTCATAGTAAATATGCCAAATACGTGCCAGCTGAGCAAAGAAGAGAAGTATGGGAAGAGATCGTCGGCCGTAATTTTAACATGCATTTTAACAAGTTCAAGCATCTAGGGGACGAGTTTATTACCGAAATGACTGATGCTTATAGTTATGTATTATCCAAGAAAGTGCTACCCAGCATGAGATCTTTGCAATTTTCTAGCAAGCCAATTGAGTTAAGTCCAAATAGACAATTTAATTGTTGCTATTTACCAATTGATGATATCTCATCATTTAGTGAAATAATGTTTCTTTTACTTGGTGGAACAGGAGTGGGTTATAGTGTTCAGATTCACGATATCGAAAAACTACCAGAATTAGTAGGGCCAAAGAAAAGAACTCGTCGATATTTAATTGGAGACAGCATAGAAGGCTGGGCAGATGCAGTTAAGATATTAATCGAATCATATTTTTTAAATAAATCAGATCCTATATATGACTATAGAGATATTAGACCTAAAGGTTCTCATCTCATTACGTCAGGCGGTAAAGCTCCAGGTGCCCAACCGCTTAAAGATTGCATTCATAACATAAGAAAAGTATTAGACGCGGCACTAGTTAATAGAGACTCTAGTACTCAATGCACTTCTATTGAAGTGCATGACATGATATGTTACATAGCAGATGCTGTACTATCAGGCGGAATAAGACGGGCCGCTCTTATCTCTCTCTTCTCATTCGATGATAACGAGATGTTAGAGTGTAAGTTTGGGAAGTGGTGGGAGCTAAATCCTCAGAGAGCTAGAGCCAATAATAGCGCAGTGGCATTGCGTAACAAGATTCGTAAGAAAACATTTTTCGAGTTCTTTGAACGAGTAAGAGCTAGTAACAGCGGTGAACCAAGCATTTATTTTACCAATGATAAATCGTACGGAACAAATCCATCGTTACGAAAAGGAACAAAGGTATTAACCGATAATGGAATATTTCCAATAGATTCATTAGAAGACAGATCGTTTTTAGTTCCTAATTTACATGGAAATTGGAGCGAAGCTAGATGTTGGAAATCAGGAAAAGATATACCACTTTGGAAATTAACACTAGATGACGATTCCGTGTATTATTCATCTCCACAACACGAATGGCCGATATACGTAAATGGAAGATATGTTAAATGTTCATCTAAAGAGTTACAAAAAGGAGATTTATTACCTATTAATGTATTTAATAGGAATAAACTTCATAATGGAACTAAAGGAACAGAAGATCTAGGTTTTCTAATAGGATGGCTATACGGAGACGGTTGTTTAACTAAAAGATCTGATACAGGAAAATATGTTGCTTCGTTTGTTGTTTCTAAAAAGGAAAAAGATGACGTCCTGAAAAAATTACTAAATATAATTGAAGACATCGATGGAATTTCAAGAAATCCTATAGAAAGAGAATCTACATTTGAATTTCAAGTAGGTTCTCCTAAGTTTATAAATTATATTATGAATGATTTTGGAGTTAATAAAAAAGAACACGGTTTACCAAAACAACTATGGTCAGAATGGTCGGATAGAATGATAAGAGGATTTATAGATGGAATATTTTCTTCTGATGGGCATGTACCAAAAGATTCACATGGAATATCGTTAGTTTCATCTAAACATAAATTAACATATGATATTAAAGAACTTTTGGGATTTTATGGAATTAAAACTAAAGTATACACAAAAACTATAAAAAATCCAACGTTTCCTAATAAAAAACAATATAATAAAAACTACACATACTATAGTTTGAGAACAACACTTGCTGGCAGAATTAAATTTTCTGAGTTATTCACATTGTCAGTTATGTATAAACAAAATGTTTTAAAAACTAAAATTTTAGGAAATAAAAATAATATTAATCAGAATTTTATGAAATTAAAATCAATAGAATTAACAACACTGAAAGAAGACGTTTGGGATATAAGTGTTAAAGATGATACACACTGTTTCCATTTGCCTACTGTAACAACAGGAAATTGTTGCGAAGTGGCCCTTAAACCGTTTCAAATGTGCAATCTTACTACTATTAACGTATCAGATGTGACTACACAAGAAGATATGAATGCTAGAGCTAAGGCCGCGACTGTAATCGGAACTATTCAAGCTAGCTATACAGATTTTCATTATCTTAGAGATATATGGAAGAAGACTACAGAAAAAGAAGCCTTACTCGGTGTTAGTATGACAGGTATCTCTTCTGGTGGTATATTAGACCTTAATTTGAAGGAGGCAGCTAAAATTGTTATAGAAACTAACCGATATATCGCAGGACTCATCGGAATTAATGCTGCTGCGCGTCTTACTTGTATTAAACCCGAAGGTTGTCAAAAAAAAGAAACAATAGTTTCCACTAAAGATGGAATTTTAAGTTTAGAAGAATTAGGTGATATTAATTCAGAAGAAGTATGGAGTGATCATAATATTGATATTTATACAGACGCAGGAATCAAAAATTCAACTAAATTCTATAAAAATGGAAAGGCTAAAACTAAAAAGATATTAACAGATGGCGGAATTGAATTAGAATCAACATATAATCATATGTATAGAGTTTTAACCGAAGAAGGAAATTATATTTGGACAAGAGCAGACGAATTAGAAGAAGGAATGGTTCTTCCTTATAGTGTAGGCGAATATAATGGTGGATCAATTCAACCTTTAACTAGGATTAGTCCTATTAATTCTAATCAAAAAATTATTAAACAACCACTTAATATTTCTAATGATCTTGCTTGGTTTCTTGGGTTATACTTTGGGGATGGGTCTAATCATAAGAAAGGAATTAGAATTCATGGAAATTTTCATGAACAAAAAGGATTTGATAAATTAACTGAAATTGTTAATACATTATTTGATCTTTCTCCAAAATTATTAAGACATACTGCTAATGATGGAAGATGTAGTATATATATTAACTCTACTATGTTATTGTCTTTCCTTTCAGCTAATGGATTATTAAAAAATAAATCATATGAAATAGAAATACCTGAAATAATTAGACGTTCTCCTAAAGATATAATAGAATCATTTATTGATGGATATGCTACTGCAGATGGTTGCACTAAGTCTAAAACTCGCTCATTCTGCACTACTTCTAAAACAATGGCAGACCAATTAGTTGTTGTATTGAGATCTATTGGAAAAGACTGTAAAATGAGATTAATGTCTCCTACAGAAACATCCTTTGGTTCCAAGATGAGATATTGGATACAAGAAAGGAAAGGCAGATTGGGGGAGTTATCTAAAATTAGAAATTATATGATGAAAGCATATGCTGATTTATCAGAAAAAGGATTACATAATCTATCTATAGATACTATCATATCTATTTCTGATGGAGAATGCGAAACATATGATATTAAAGTTAATGATGATTCTCATACATATTTAGCTAATAGTTATGTATCTCATAATACGGCATCTCTGGTCGTGGGTAGCTCTAGTGGCATACATGCTTGGCATAGTCCTTATTATATTCGTCGTATGAGATTCAACAAGAATGAGCCGATACATAAATATCTAAAGAGAGCGATTCCAGATCTATTAGAAGACGAAGTATTAAAGCCAGAACTTGAAACTGTCTTATCAGTACCTGTTAAGGCTCCAGAAGGATCTATATTCAGGACGGAACCAGCATTAGAGCTCTTAGAGCGTGGTAAGTTTATCTATGATAACTGGGTGACCCCTGGTCACATAAGTGGACAGAATACCCATAATGTATCAATCACTGTATCAGTTAAAGAAAATGAATGGACAGAAGTTGGTGTATGGATGTGGGAAAATAGACATTCTTATAACGGGATAGCGTTACTACCTTATGATGGCGGGACATATACACAGGCCCCGTTTGAAGAATGTACAGAAGAAGTATATAACGAATTATTCGAGAAGGTCAGGAATATAGATCTTACCAAAGTAAAAGAAGAAGACGACAATACCAATCACAAGGAACAAATAGCTTGTGGAGGATCTGGATGTACAATAACACAACTTTAACCTATACTAATGGTGGAGGTTGTTAAATGGTATATAAAAATAAAAAATTAACAAAGTTTAAAGGAAAATCCTCAGCTAAATTTAATGACTTAAGTAATAAAACTTTTGGTAACTGGTATGTAATTTGCAGAGCTCCAACAATTAAGAAAGCTACTACTTTTTGGTGCGAATGTTCTTGTGGATCTATTAAACAAGTTTATTCTACTCATCTAGTAAGAGGCTACTCTAAAGGATGTTTAAAATGTTCTACACAAAAATTATCCAAAGGTAAAGTTAAAACTATCGGCGATATTCCAGAAAGTTTCTGGAAAGAATTTATGAGAAAAGCTAGTGGAGAAAAAAGTAGAGCTTCAAGAAGGAACTTAAAATTTAATTTGACATTAGAAGATGCCTGGGCATTATATCAAAAACAAGATGGTAAATGTGCACTAACGGGATTAAAAATTGGATTTTGCGTAGACTGTTCTCTTGATAAATTTGGATATAAAAAAAGATGGATACATACAGCATCCATGGATAGAATCGATAGTTCTGGAGATTATGAGCTAAATAATATTCAATGGGTTCATAAAGATGTTAATAGAATGAAAAATATATATAATCAAGACTATTTTATAAATATTTGTAATAAAATAGTAGAAATATCTAAAAGAAAGGAGGTTTTATGTCAGACATTAAATTGTTAATCGAAAAATTAAATGAAGGTGTTAAATTACCAGAAAGAGCACACACTACAGATAGTGGCTTCGATCTATATGCGGAGAATATTACTCGTATATATGTTCATGGGGGTGGGAACGGAGAAGCTATGTTAAGCGGCGAACAGCTAAAACGTAGAATAGATGGTACCGAACTTACACTCAGCTATCTTGAAAGAGCGCTTATCGGTACAGGAATTAAAGCTACAGTAGGTACTGGTTACGAAATACAGATCAGACCCCGCAGTGGTCTAGCAGTAAAAGAAGGATTAACCGTCCTTAATACTCCTGGGACTATCGATGAAGGTTATCGAGATGAAATTGGAGTTATCATAGTTAACCTTTCTAGAGCAGATAAAACTATCAAGAGAGGAGATAGAATAGCACAGCTTGTAGTGACACCAGTAATATTACCAGAAATTGAAGTGGTAAATACATTACCCGCCCCAAACTCTAAACGAGATGGAGGTTTCGGTTCGACAGGAAGCTAATTATGGCTAATAGACTAATAATAGAAAAGTTTTTAAACTACTCTGAGGATGCGAGACTAGATGAAACTAAACTCAAGTCTAAATATGGCACCCCGCTCACATTTATAGAGAATAAGTCTACAGATACTCAAGGATTTATCTTAGAAAAAAATATCTATGGAAAGAATTTCCTTATAATCAGTTTTAGAGGAACACAGCAAAGTCAAGACTGGCTCACCGACTTCAATGCGTGGCACACTGAGATCCCATATGGAAATACTTCGAGTAAAATTAAAGTACACCAAGGATTTCTAAAGTGTTATAAGTCTGTACGTGAAGAAATTTTACAGTATATACAAAAACATAAGGATAAATTTACTCGTATTTATATTACTGGTCATTCTCTTGGAGGGGCCCTCTCGGTGCTCTGTGCAGTGGATATTCAATACAACAATCCTAATTTAAATCTAATAGTTTATACAAGCGGGGCGCCTGCAGTTGGAAATAAAGCTTTTGCTAGATCATATAATAAGCGTGTGGCCGATACTACTAGAACATATGCTAAAAGGGACATTGTTCCTAAGCTTCCTCCTTGGTGGTTCTGTAAGAGATTAAGAGGAGGATATAGGCATGTCGAAAAATCTAACCCTATAGGGCCCAATGGGTTCTGGGCTGGATTTAAATATTTTTTCAAGTTAAAACTTGATTTTGCAGGATGTTTAACGAATCACTCCATTGAACTTTATAAAAAATGGTGTTGACAATAAGCTATATTATATAATAACCAGGAGGTTAATTATGATATTTGCTAAAATGGTAGCTAAAGCTGTCGTAAGAGAAATGATGCACGCGACAGTAAATATGGCTATACACAAATTATTTGGGAGTACTTATGGTAGAAATAACTATAAAAACGAACGGGACCGTCGAAGGAACAAGTCTCCTAGTAGACGGAAAAGAGATATCTAAAAAGGAGAAGGTAATATCTATTGAGATGTATGCCATGGCTCCATTTACGAGTCAATACTCAGGTGACATAATTCCAGGTAGCGTACAGGTAAGTTATGACAAATCAAACGAAGATGGAACAATCGAAAGAAAAGCTCTTATCTCTGGGCAGGACCGCACTACTACAGGCGTTGGGCAGAAAGTCAAGTCCGCCGACCAGGTCATTCGGTATATTGATACTGAAGCTGATGCAGAAATTAGCAATCTCGTCGGTCGTATCGTCGATCATGCAGAAAAGGCCAATGTTAAAGTTCCATCTAAAGAAAACCTTCTGAACCGAACAGTTCAAAGTCTAAAAGACAAGTGCAATGATCTTGGAATTAAACTTGAAGGAGACGACAAAGATGGCACAGATACTAAATAAAGTTGTTGGCACTAGAAAACCTGGCGACGAATTACAAGAAACCCACGAGAAGAGTAAGAAAAAGAAAAAAGTTGAGTCTAATGGGCTAACTATTTTAGCTCAGGGAGACACAAGAAAGAAAAAAAAGAAGAAGTGGGATTTTTAATCTTGGTACCCCATGGAGCTGGTAAATGTTAGTAACGACACGTCCCCAGTCGTAAAAAAATGATCGTGAGATTATTTTTCGACTCATACTAAGTATGAGGACACCAGGAAGATCCTTCCTGGTAATGACTGACATAAAACTTCCTCCTTTCTCCTTCCTTAAGAGAGTAGACCTTAGGTTTACTCTCTTTTATTTTTCTTTCTTATATTTGAAGTAGCATCTAATATTTGTAGATTTGTCCAATTGAAGCATAGCTTTTGATGATAAGAGCATTCTAGATTAAATGCATCGCAAGGCATTATATGATCTATATGGTATTCGTTTCCAGAATAGTTATTTATATCAAAATCTGCGTATTTATTTTTGATTGCAGTATCTTGTAGGTGTTTCTTTAGATCTATAATAGAACAGCCAATCAAATTAAGAGTATTCGTAGATTTTGAATTATTTTTTAATGCAGATCTAATTCTATTTGACAGTCTTTTTCTTAGTCTAAATTTTCCTTTATTTTTCTGTCGATACTTTCTCATTATTTGTTTCTTTTTTTCTGGATTTCTAATATCATACTCGTTTCTATATTTGGCTAGTTTATCTTTATGTACTGATTTCCATTCGTTCCTAAAGCTTTTATTTTCATCTCTCCACAACTTGGCACACGCTTTACACTCATAAGAAAGTCCATCTTTGTTTGATTTGTTCTTATTGAAGGCTAATAGAGATTTCTTTGTTTTACATTTACAACAAATTTTAGTTTTCATTCATAAAATCCTCCTTTCTCTATAGAATACGTTTTAATATGCTAGTATTCTTTAGTTATTGAATATAGCTATTAATCGGACTATACTAAACTATGATGGACAAGACAAGATGTGCTATATGTGGATGGTACAACGTTGAGAAACTATGTAAAATGCACAAAACTAATTATATGTGGGATAGCACGATACAGGCTTATCGACTAAAGAAAAGATCTCGAGGTAGTAGACACACCAACGAGCAGTACCATAAGGCAGAAATACAATTAACAAAGATAATTGAACGTGTATATGGTACAGATGACGTATTCACGAGTGTACACCCAATATGGGCCTTGACTGACAAAGATGTCTTATATGAATTTGATATCTATATTAAATCCAAGAACTTATTTGTCGAATATAATGGAATACAGCATTACAAATACACGAATTTCTTTCAAAAAACCAAAAAGGTTTTCAAAGAACAGAAACGAAGAGATAAGAATAAATACAAACTAGCTAAACAGAATGGATTTTCTGTTATGATTTTTAAGTACGATGAGCCAATCTTTAAAAGCTATGTCGTAAATAAAATAGAAGGCTATATTTAGTCTTACCACTAATCGTAATGATTTTTAATAAAACAGGAGATTTATACAACATGGAACAAGTAATAGTAACTGGTGTAGGGGCGTCTGGTCTTATAGGGGCGGACGGTGGCCTCCATACTGAAATTAGATCTATAGAAATCGACTTACCATTAGATGAGATTGGAACAACTGATCCCAGAGTAACTGTAAGTGGATCTGCTGCTGGGGCATATTCGTTCCATAGCGACACAACTTTAGATCTTCGTTTCGGTAATGGTGAGGACGTATATATTACAACATCTGGATTTTCGGCAGAATATTCTTCTGTAATTAGGTATTTAAAAGTTGGTGCTGGGTGTCGTTGCCACATGGCAAAGACCAGCCCGAACTTTACCACTCCAATACCTTGGCGACTTAGATAATAGGAGAATATTATGTGGGAATGGTTGGCAACGCTGCCTTTAGCCTGGCAAATTGCTTTACCCCTCATCACAATGGTCCTTTTAGTGGCTATTTCGATCTGGGGTAATGCAGCGGTTAAATGGGGTAAACAGAGCATTGGTTTTGGGAAACATAAAAGATTGTCATGCACTGAATGTAGACGAATGATTATGTTACTTAGTTTAAAATATAAAACTGATAGAGATATTCTACAAGATTCAATTTTACGAGATCGGATGACCTATACTGAACAAAAGGCTTATGAGGCAGACTTATATTTTGGCGCATCTTATAGCCAGATGTTAACCAATTATAGAAAGCCAGGCGCACCAGTTGATCTTGATAATGAACATAAGCAGCAGATATTATACGAAGAAATTCTTCGTAATGCTCTTCGAAAAGTTTTAAAAGAAACGAGAAGGTCATTTAAAGAAAATGGCTTCGAAGACATGGGCCCAGTAGAGTACACTCAATACTGCAAAGAGAAGACTTTTAATCTAATATCTATTGCTAAAAAATATATTACAGATAGGTATCCTTATGAAGGAATGATTATTCCTTTAAAGGAACGTTTCGCTATACTAGATGTAAATAAAATAGAAACATATGTTTTTAATGTGTTTGATCGTGCTCGAAAGATTATGAGTGACATTAAAAAGAAAATAGAAGAACTCGATCAACAATATGATAACGATATGATGGGTTTAAAATCAGAAAAATGAAATTATCAAAAAACTTTAGTTTAAATGAATTTACAACCTCTGCTGGCCTGGCGCTTACTCCAACATCACAGCAGATTTTCTGTCTGTTGGTATTGGCTAAAAATGTACTACAGCCCATCAGAGATCAATATGGCCGAATAAAAATAACCTCTGGCCTAAGAAACAAAGAATCTTATGAAAAACTAATTTCCCAAGGTTATGCAGCGAGCAAGACATCAGATCATTTTGCGTGGTCTGATATAAATCCAAAAGGAACTGGTGCCGCAGATTTTTATTGTGCATCACCAAGCCCTATGCTATGTTCACAGGCAAAACCTATGGAAATAGTTTTTAAATGGATAATCCGTAATCTATATAACAAATGTAGACAGATTATTTATTATCCAGATATGAATTTTATTCATGTATCAAATAATTTTAACACAATCTTCACAATGGAAGACAATATATCTACGGATAAACAGGTACTAATCAAAAAGAATAATACTGGATTTGTACCCTATATAAATTTTTAAGGAGATAATAAAATGGCAACTCAATGGTTAGCTGGATATCCGCTGATAACCGAAAATATAAGTGGAACAGCGGTTACAGCATCGGGTACTATAAATCAAAGTGGCGAACTGTCAGCAGTAATTGTACCATCAGCAAGTGGTATTCCTACTGCAGCACAAGTTATTGCTGGACAGGATGCGTCTGGAAATGCTCTTGGCGCAGGTTTTAATGACAGTGGAGTGGTTGTTAGTGCTAGTGGAACAGTTGTAGCACTTTCGGGCTATAGTTTAACATCAGAAACCGCATACGTTATGTATGTTGCTGCTTCTGGTTATGATGACGGAATCATAGCTAATGCTAGTGGTCTCAATTTTACTACACCAGACATCACCACACCATCATGGTCTGGAGTGTATCCGACCCAAGGCACAATCTATGGAGCATCTGGTAACTTTAATCTAGCAGTAAATGAAGCAGATTGTAGTGGATTTGCTCTAGTATTAGCTAGTGGGGCTTCTGCTCCTGATGCTGCTGGGATTAAATCCAGTGGTACTGTAGTCGATATGCCGCTTGCTAGTACTGTGTATTCAGTAACAGTTTCAGGACTATCTTATGAAACTGATTATACCGCGT
>Ga0307928_10002766_pt1 | contig 13432 bp, 14 predicted proteins | sample AceLakmetagen232_FD_201815 | JGI IMG/M metagenome (GOLD analysis project Ga0307928, IMG submission 201815) | Saline water microbial communities from Ace Lake, Antarctica - #232 | ecosystem: Environmental > Aquatic > Non-marine Saline and Alkaline > Saline | place: Antarctica: Ace Lake... | reverse complement strand
ATGCAAAAAAGGTCGATAAGGGTATTGATGCTGTTGATAGAAGAGAAATAACACCTGAAGAGTATGCAGCCGTGCTGATTGGTGCTATTGCAATTAGAAGCACTGCAAAGAAATTCTCAAAAGATGTCGTTAAAGCTGGAAAAGCTGGCCGTGCTGCAACCGTACATGCAAGTGAGGTTTCACCAGTTGGTGCAAATATATTCACAACCACCGCTGTTGTAAATCAAAAGAAGATTAGAACTGCAATAAAAAAGTTTCTATCAGCTTTTAAACACTGGGTAAACATGGAAGATTCTCATGTCCGGCCAACGCATACCGGTGCTACTATGCAGGGAAAAGTAGAGATACACGCACCATTTTCAGTTGGTGCTTACTATATGATGTATCCGGGTGACTATTCGCTGGGTGCTGGAGTTGAGGAGATTATAAACTGTAGATGTGGTGTAGATTACATTTAAGGAGAAAAACGATGCCAAAGATGCAAAGAAAAGTTTTCACATTTGACGATTTAAAGTACAAGAAAATAGCCGATGAAGCTGGCGACGAATTCCTGGAATTTGAAGGATATCTTTCTACTTTTGGAAACATTGATCACGGGAATGATGTAGTTATGAAGGGCGCATTTCGTGAATCATTGAAAAATAGAATGCCAAAACTATTGTGGCAGCATAACTGGGATGAGCCTATCGGTATTTTTACCGAGATATATGAAGATGAAAAAGGACTGTATGTGAAGGGCAAGATGCCATTGGCAGATACTCTTGTTAAAGGCCGTATTGAACCGCAAATGAAGATTCGATCTATTGACAGCATGAGTATTGGATACTTTCCAAATGTTTCTGAATATGATTACGATGAAGATCTTCGATATTTGAAAGAAGTTGAGCTTTTTGAAGGCAGTCTCGTGACTATTCCGATGAATGATGAGGCCAGAATTGAGGTGTCAAAGGGCTTTGAGTTTGCTGGGATGGATTACATTGATGAGCAGAAAGAAATTGAACTCGTGGCAGATGTTTCCTACAAATGGGATGCTGAAAAAGCAAGTGAAAGAGTAGATGTGAAAAAGGATGATAAGTTTGATTCTGGATTGAATGTTTGTGATATGATAGATGGAAAACTGCATATCATTCCACGAGCTGTATTTTGTATGAAAGCAAAATTGCTGGGTGCAAAAGGTGGTTTTAGCGATAAATATGATATTGACAGAGTGAAATCTTTTGTCAATAAACTGTATTTGCGATTAGATATGGACAAACCATTCAGCTCAAAGAGTGAGTTGATACATTTTTCAAAAAAAGAACTTGAAAACATGCCGTTATCAGAAACAAGTTTTGTTTTAAGAAGTGAAATTGCAACAATAAATAAAAGTGGTGCTGATGCAATCGCTCGTGCTTTAATGGCTGGCGTCACAGTCGTTGAAGAGTCTGACGAATCAGATGAAAAGAGTGGAACAGAAGCGTTTGAAAAAATAGATAAAGCATTGAATTTTAATTTAACTGATGGAGTAAAAAAATGAATGAAGAACAATTAAAAGCTTTGACCGACAAAATTGAAGGTCTTAAAACTGGCGTTGAGAAAAATGTTCATGACTTGCAGGAAGCAAGTGAAGCGAAAAATGAAGAGCTGAAGACAAATCTCTCTGCAAAAATTGATGAGCAGCTGGGAAAAATTGAAGAAATGGCAAAAAAAATTGATGATTCTGATGCTGCAAGAAAAGAACTCGAATTGCTTATCTCAAGAAAGCAAGATGAGAATGGCACTGATGAAGTAATTGGTGATCCAGAAGTTGCCGCAGCATTCACGAAGGGTATCAGAACTGGTTCACCGTCCACAAAAGAACAAAAAGTTGCTGGTATGGTCGAGCTTATTCGTCTTGAGCTTCCTCATGTCAGTGAAGATGATGCGCTGAATCAAGCAAAATCCATGTTTTCTGGCAGCAATCCAGATGGTGGATATTTATGTCCCGTTGCAATGGCAAAGAGTATCATTACTCGTTTGTTTGAAAGTTCACCAATGAGAGATTATGCAACCGTTGTTAAAACGACAGCTGGAAGCATGGTATTTCCTATTGATGACGAATCTTTTGGTGTTGGATGGACTGGCGAAGTTGACACCCGCTCTGAGAGTGATACTGCACAGATTGGAGAAAAAACAATCCATACCCATGAGATGTATGCGTATCCAAAAATGTCACTCCAGTTGCTTGAAGATTCAAACCGCAATATGGATCAATACTTTGCTGAAAAAGTTGGAGATAACTTTGCACGATTGGCAAATACTGCTTTTGTTACTGGAAATGGAGTTGGTCGACCTTTTGGCTTTCTTGCTAAGACAACCCGTGCAACAAACACATACGCCCGTGGTACTGTGTATGAAAGAGATACAGACGGTGCAGCAATTGATGCAGCTGATCTCATTGATCTTCAGGGATCTCTGCTTGAGGGTTACATGAGCAAAGCTATGTGGCTAATGAATCGTGCAATCTTCACTGACATTGCTCAGTTGGTAGATTCAAACGGTGCATTTCTCATTAATCCAAGACTTCTTTTTGAGGGTTTCAAACCTCAGATTTTGGGCCATAAAGTTGGATTCATGTCAGATATGCCAAATGATCAAACAACTGGCGGAAAAGTCATTGCGTTTGGCGACTGGAAAAAGGCATACACCATCCTTGATAGAATCGGCATCATGGCAATTCGTGATATGCTGACAAGTCCTGGATTTTTGAAAGTTCATTTCCGCATGAGACTGGGTGCTGACGCTCTCAATACTGATGCGTACAAAATTTTGGCAATGAAATAATCGGAGGATTATACAATGAAAAAAGACACTATAGCTAAAAATCAAGTTTTGTTTCAAAGAATTGATCTTGCCGCAGTTGGAACGCCTGTTCTTGGAACTGCTATTGATACGCAGGGCGTGAAAGGAATTACCGTGGCAATGCAACCGCTTGATAAGTCAGATACTTACAAAGTGATTGCTCTTACCGACACAAATGATATTGATGTCACATTTCATGAGTGTGATACTTCTGGTGGAACATACGCTGCAATTGATACTGCAAAATATCTGCCAACTGGTGATGGTAGAAAACTCGAAATTTTGCCAGCAAATGGAATCTTCAAAATTGGATGTTTCGGAACCAAACGATACATCAAGCCTGTAATCAATGTTGTTACAATTGATGGCATTACAGCTTCAAACTTGCTTGTTTCAGTCATTGCTGTGAAGGAAATGGATGCAGTTCCAATTCTTTAATTTTTTTTAATCGCAGGGGGTGTAAAAGCCTCCTGCATTTTATGAGGTATTTGTGATGGAAAAGTTAAAACCAGTTGATGAGTATACAGTGCCAGTGTTAAAAGAGCTTGCAAAAGAGAATGAAATTGATATTTCCAATGTCACGAAAAAAGATGACATCTATAAAGTGATTGAAGATTTCTCAAAAATGACTCCAGAAGAGCGTGAAGCTGCAAAACTGTTGAAAGCAGATGTCAAAAAGCAGCTGAAAAATGTCGTGATCCTGACTGTTACTGAAGATATTGACTGCCGACCAAATGGCATTGACCTTGAGCATTTTGAAAAAGATCAAGAAATTGTAAATCCAACAAGTGAATTAGTTGCATTTCTTGTGAATAAAAAAGAGATTGCAACTCTTCAAAATAAGAAAGTGTTTGTCTAATGAAAAGGCAAATTTACAAAAGCCCTCGACTTTGGGAGCAAGAGACAACTCCTGTGTGGCTAGTTGTCAGTGTTGATGATGTCAAGAAAGCTGGCAGAATGGATCTGGAAGATACAATGCTTGATGATACTATTGAAATGTATATTGAGGTCCTAACAAGCAGAGTCGAGGCATATTGCGGTATAATTTTGCGTGATACTAAATTTACTGCTTATTATGATGACTTCCCTGTTGTGATAAACATTCAGAAAGCTCCTTTTGTATCTCTTAATGGTATAGAGTATGATATTGATGATGTGGCAACTGCTCTTGATCTAACTACCGTGCAGCAGCAAGTGAAAAAGCATGAAGTGAATATATTTCCAACGAAAAGCAGTAATTTTCCCTCTACTGATGAAAATGTCGATTCCGTAAGTGTTGATATCAATTTTGGCTATGATGATGCTGATGCTGTGCCAAAAGCGATAAGGGGCGCCATTATCATGAGCGTTGTTGCTCTTGTTTTTGGTGCTGGTGAAGATTGTGATTCAAATGCAGATGTTCTGTGTGGAACTGCAAAAAGCATGTTGAAGCCTTATAAAAACTCTTTTGGATGGATGGCGCACTAATGGTTAGCATGTACAAAAGAATAGAAAAAAAAGGCCTATGTCCTCGTGATCTATCAAATCAAGTGGGTATCTACAACAGGTCATTGGGTGCGACGACTCCAGATAAATCAGTTGCAAATGTAGAGTTCACTTTGCTTGCTACTTTTATGTGTGGAATTCAAACAATTACCGCCGTACAAAGAGAGTTTTCTAAAAATCCAAACTCTAAAACTACACACTTATTCTTTTTTCAATTCTCCTCAAGGTTGAGTAAATTAGAGCCGTTCAAGACTTATATCAAATTTCGTGATGAATGGTATCGTTTGATGTCTGTTGATAACATGAATGAGCAGAATAGAGTCTTAGTATTTTCCGCTACAGTTCGTGGCGATACTGATGAAAAGGAGTCTGAAGCATGAGTGGATTGAAGACAATAACAAACAACACGCGAGCAGAGACAATGTCGATCAATATGTCTGATAGAGATAGGCTTGACATGGCTAACGATATGATAAAATATAAAAAAGGCACAATGAGGGGTTTTAGAAAAGGTGCACAAGTAGCTAAAAAAAGAATAAAAGAGTTGATAAAAAACCCACCAAAAACAGGAAAGAAATATAGTGGACTTCCAAACAGATCATCTCAAGCAGGTGAAGCTCCAGCATTTCAATCTGGCACATTGTTTCGTAGTGTTAGTTATGCTGTTTTTCGTTGGGATTATCTTGCAGTGGGTGTCACCGCTATTTATGGAAAGTTCCTAGAATTCAAAACAAAAACAATGAAACCTCGGCCATTTGTATCTCGTGGCTGTGAAGAGACCTTTCAAACGGTTAGAATTGCATTATCAATGGGTGTTGATGAGGAGTTAAACAAGTGAATATAAAAGCAGTTATAGCGCATCTTATTGCAAAGATTTCTAGTCATACTGATTTATTTACGGATTATCTTGATGCTGTGATTGATAGCGTGGTTGTACTTTCCGACAAGAGAACTGTTCAAGTAGAGACTCTTACAGCGCACGGTTTGCTTTTGGGCGCTTCTGTGATAGCAAGTGAAGGATCTAATTTCAATGGAATCGATTCAATTACCATTTCTGATGGAGTTGCTACAGTAAAAACCGTATCAGAGCATGATTATAATTATGATATTCTCGATGCGCAATATCTTGTAATTGAAAATGCTGATGCTACTTGGAATGGAACACATGAGATTTCTGATGTAACAAATAGAAATACCGTAGAGATAACGGCACCCGCTGCAACGGCACCAGCCACACTTGGAAATATAAGAGAGTTGAGAAGTTTGGGTGTGAATGGAATCGTTAAAATTTCTTCTGTTGTCAGTGCAACCGTGTTTCAGTATACAATATCTGACAGCGCTCCTGATGTTCCAGAGGGTAGTGTTGAGGGGCTGAAGATTGAAAAAGGTGCTCGTATTGCCGGAGCGGCTGATCCAGAAAGAGCCAGAGGCATATATGCAGATACAGACGGCCGTAAAATGTGGATGTTTGTAATGTTTTCAGATGATACAGTTTCAAAATCTTCTCATACAAATAGCGATGCCGTTGCTCTTTTTGACAATGCAAGTGAGGGTAGATTGACCGCTCTAAACAATTTTGATATCGCTGTTATGATGCCATCAGAATCTTTAGGCGCTGTTGATGAAGTCGAACAGGCAAATGGAGAAATAAAAAACGCTCTTATTGGAACTCTTTTTGGGTTGAGAGGAGTTGAAACGGATGAAACTGATTATGAATATCGAATTGTATATAACGGTAGTGTGACACTTTTCTACACCACTGCTTTATATGTGAGACTCTATTCATTTCAGATACCTTCTGATATTACTTTCAGAAATACTGATTCAATCATACCATTATCAGTTGCGCTAAGAGATGTTGTACTTGATATCGCAGTATCAGACAATCTAAACACTGCAAAACTAGAGACAGAAATAAACATTGATGAGGAGGAGTAGAATGACAACAAAAGCTTTTATCACGAAAGTGCGAGTCAGTCCTACGGTTGACAAGGGTGTCACCATGGTGTTGGCCGTTGAAGGCAAGATTCCTGTTGATCTTTTTTGGAGAAATCGGTTGACTGATGGCGACATTAAGTTAGTACCGAAACCAAAAAGACGCAAGAGTCCTATTGATGAAATTGAAACCAAAAACAAAAAAGGAGGGTAGACTATCATGGGAAATCCAAGAACAAACATTGCATTATCTGGACAGGGAAGTCCAACGCTCGGGAAAAGGACTGATCTGATTATCGGTCAATTGCCTTTCAATAATGCGAATGCTGGAAAGGTTTTTACAAATGTTCAAAACTTGACTGTCACAGAACTTGACACCATATTTTTGGCAAATACGAGCTTGAGAAATTCAATCAAAAAGTATCTGACTACAAACAAGTATTACAGTCGTTTGGATGTTCAGACTCGTGAAGCTGATACAGGTGCTGTCAAAGCTTCTGGAAAGATCACATTCGCTGGCACTGCAACGGAAGACGGAACTCTTCTGGTTAGTGTTGCATCTGAAAAAGACTACACTGTGGAACTTGCCATAACAACAGGCGATAATTTAGATGCAATTCGTACAGCATTAACAGCTCTTTTTACAGCTGTAATTTTCCCAAATATGCCTGTTGCTGTAACTGATGGAATTACAGGCGTCACAGGTTTTGAAGCAATCGACGGTGGATCTATTGGAAACGGTTATGGCATCAAGGTTGTTGGTGCGGTTGCTGGTATTACTTATGCTATTACAGCAATGGCGAGTGGTGCAACTGATCCTACTTATGTCAGCACTGATATTCCTACTGGACAGAGATATTCTGGTATTATGGCCCCGAGTTGGTTTGCATCCGCGTCTGTTGATGCTCTTGCGACCGCTCTTGATGCCATTTTTAACTCAACGAATGCTATCAAAGATGGTGTTTGTTTTCATGGAATGTATGACACATACGCCAATCTGCTTGCTTTTGTCACTGCTCGAAACTCAAAAAGTTTGGTAGTTGCTGGAAATAAAACGGCACCTGCCACGAATCCTTTTGCGAATACACTGCAAACCGGTGGTGCGATTGTTCACCCAATTGACTGGATTTTATCTGCGTTTATGGGTATCCGTTCAATCCGACTGACTGAAGATGCACCGATTGCTGATTATGTTATTGCGAATGGTCTTGATGTTTTTGGTGGCATCGCTCTTGCCTCTATGCCTTATTTCAACACTCCTTTTGCAAGTGTGCCTGTTACTTCTGCACAGATTCTCTTGACTGAGACTGAAAAACTGAATCTTGAAACAGCTGGATTTTTTGTTATTGATGTGAATGATGCCGAGAATGGTATGCTTGCCGGCTCAGCTCCGACAACTTACAAGACTGATACGCTTGGAAATTCAGACAGTACATGGAAGTATCTCAATTATTTTGATACTGGTTCCGCTGTTAGAGAGTATATTTTCTCTGCAATAAAAGCAGACCTCGCGCAGATGAGATTGACCAACGGTGAACTGACCGCAGGAAGAAATATCCAGAACTCTGGAAGTATTGAAGCATTGTTCATGAAATACTATGCTTTTCTTGGAGAGAAAGTTCTGGTGCAAACAGGTGGCGCAATTGTCAGCGCTGTATCTGATGCCACTGTTGTTACTATTGACCTCGCAAAGCGTACTGTGACGCTAATATCACAGATTCCAATTGTTACACAGTTGGGAACGATCAATATGGCTATCAAACAAGTTTTTACAATATAAGGGGGTAAAAAACCATGAGTGGATGGCAAAGAATATCAGTACCCAGCGTGATAATCAATAACGAGACGCTGGCAATAGTTCCCGGCTCTTTGAGTTACAAGGGTGGAGCACTTAAAACATCCGTATCAGCTCTTTCGGTTGGTGGCGGTAAGGTCAAGGCAATTCATGCTCTTGATGCCGAGGGTGCTGTAGGAATGGTGAAATTTAAACTCGCATTGACAACTGATGTCGATGCAAAAATTGCAGACTGGAGCGAAAACACCGCAAGTAATGCAATCAGTTTCGTTCAGAAGATTGGAACAAAGAATGCAAAAAGAACTTTTACAAACATGTCGCTGGTCGAAGATCCGGAAAGAACAACTGGATCAGAAGGTGAAGTTGAGCTGGAGTTTCAAGGCGACCAAATGAGTTAATGAAGTGAAAAAAAAGGCAATAGAAATAAGTGCACTCGATGCTCTGTATGGCTTAATGTCTATAGGGTGTCGAACTGTACTTGTAAATTTTTTTAATTATGTCGGTATGACAATGAGAGGCAAAAAATGAAGTATGATGTAGAAAATGGAGCAATGATTTACGACCTGCAAGACACCTTTGAGTACACGGAAAAGGGAGAAACGGCAACGGCAACTAGTCTGAGACTTTTGGAGCCACCGAGACAGTTTTCTCATGAAGCAATTCGTCTTGGAAAGTTGATCAGAAAAGGCGCGATTCAAGCCGTATCAACAATGAGAGATTTGTTTCCAGAGAATATCGTTGAAGAAAAACCAGATGTTGCCGGTGAAGAAATTATACCATTTTATAAACAGCCAAAACCAGATGAGAAAAAAATTGATGAAGAGTCAAGAGAACTTATTGACCTCATGATGAGTAGTGATCTAGATATGGAGGATTTGTGTAAAGTTGGTAAAAAGTTATTTACGAAAAAGTCTCAGGTTGGAAGCGTAAAAATAATTGCATTTGTTAATGATGACGCTGGCACAAAATTGTCACCAGAACTATTTGACCTCATGACCGTTGATGATCAGCTGGGGGTTATAGCTTTTTATGCGACTTTTTTCGATATAAAATCTCGTGGTGTGCTACGGACTACATCGAGCTTGCCACAAGAGTCGTGAGTGCGATAGGCGGGGGTTCAATTGCTGATATCGTAGATATGAATGCTTTTGATATTTCCGTTATGATTGACGAACTGAAGAACATACAGGAGCGAAACAAATGAGTTACAGTGTTGCATATATCTACCGACTCCGTGATAAGATGTCTCCGGGGATGAAAAAGATAGCAAAAAGCTCTAAAAAAATGGCCGATAAGCTCAAAAAAGATGGTAACTCAATATCAAAAACCTATGAAAAAGCTGGTCGGTCAATGCAATCAGCAGGAAAAAAAATGGTGGTTGCCGGTGGTGCTATTGTGGTAGGTGCTGGATTAATGGCAAAACAAGCAATGGATTTCAACAAGGGAATAGCTGAATTGTCTACTTTAATGCCGAGTAAGACTCTCAAAGGGGTGAAAAAAGAATTTTCGAGTATGATGCTGGGCATATCAAGTGAGTTTGGTCAGAATGCTGAAATTGTTGTTAATTCAGCTTATCAGGCTGTATCGGCTGGGATTGCTCCACAAAGAAAAGCGGTTAAAGACTTTCTGCAAATAGCAGGTAACGCCGCAACTGGTGGTGTAACAACAATGGAAACAGCTGTGAATGCGATAACAGGTGTGACGAACGCTTACGGATTGGAAATCGTTTCGGCAACAAGAGCAAGCGACTTGATGTTTACTGCTATTGTTGGAGGTAGGACAACTTTTGAAGAACTGTCCGCCTCACTATATAATGTCGTACCGACAGCCGCGGCAGTTGGAGTATCTTTTGGCGAGGTAGCCGCCTCACTAGCCGCCATTACAAAACAGGGTACTCCGACCGCTCAGGCGACCGTTCAAGTAAGGCAAATGATTGCAGAATTAGCAAAAGGAAACACAAAAGTCGCGAAAACATTTAAGAATATATCTGGAAAAAGCTTCCCTGAGTTTATAGAAAATGGTGGAACTCTTCAAGGTGCGCTTAACATGGTGAATAAAGAGGCAGTCAGGACGGGAAAAGGAACGCTTGATATGTTTGATTCGATAATGGCTGGTCAAGGTGCTATGCAGTTATCTGGAAAAAATGCTGATAAATATACCGAGGCACTTGAAGCAAACAAGAAGTCAATGGGAGCCACCGCAAGAGCTGCCGAAAAGATGAAAAAATCTGCAAGTTTTAAGTGGAATCAGGCTGTTCAAGGCGTGAAAAACATGGCAATTCAGCTCGGACAAGTGCTGTTGCCCTTTGTGATAAAAATTGCAACTAAACTATCAAAGATGACAAGTTGGGTCACGAAGCTAGTTAAGAAATACCCAAAATTTTCAGCCGGTGTCGTGCTGGTAACAACTGCAATTGGTGCTTTACTTCTGGTGGGTGGAACTCTTCTCGTTATGTTTGGCTCTCTTGCGGTTAGTTTAGCCGCTATGCCTATTGCTTTAGGTATCGTGTCTGTTGGCTGGGCTGGTGTTACTGGAGCGTTTAGCACTTTTGTAACCGCAACATGGGTATTCTTTACGACAAATCCTATAGGATGGATTGTGCTCGCAGTTGCTGGAATTATAGGTGCTTTTGTTCTGCTTTATAAAAATTGGGATGTGGTATCGAGTTTCATTACGAGGACGGTTAAAAGTATCACTTCATTTATATGGAAATGGAGAGGTGTTATCATGCTATTTTTACCTGTTTTGATACCAATATTTATGATATGGAAAAAGATAAAAAAAGAGTTTGGAAGTTTTGGTGGAATGATTACAGTTATTGGTGGAAAATTTAAAGAGTTTGGTAGTTGGATGGGTACTTATTGGGGCGGTGTTTGGGACGACATGAAGTTGGGATTTGATGATTTCATGATAAATCTTGCAGAAAAAATTGAGTTTGCCAAGGGTTGGATTGCTAATTTGTTTTCAGGAAAGCTTGGCTGGATTATGGAAAAGATCGCAACATTAAACGCGGGGGTCATAGCTCAAACAGGAACTGACTTCAATATGAATGACAACAGAGTTGCTGAAAACTTTCAAACATCAAGTCAGTCCATTGCTGGAATGGGTTTTGCTCAATTGCAACAATCTCGACAAAGTGTAGATGTTCGCACACAAAATGATGTAGGTGGAACGCTAAAGATTGAAGTGGATAGCAAAGGAAATGCAACAAAAAAAGGCTCAACACAAAAGGGAAACCTCGGATTTCAGGTGTAAAAAATGACTAGAGCAGAAGTATTACTACAGGGTGAATACAAAGGAATGGAAATTTCAATTGTTGGTGAAGATGAAAGCGGTGGAAGAAAACTTGTGCTTTTCGATTACTCTCACAGCGATTCAAGATCAATTCAAGACATGGGTGGACTGCCTCAAGATTTTTCTATAAAATGCGTTATTCACGGAGCTAATTATATAGCCGATTCAGAGCGTTTCAGAGCGCTACTTTTGGACGGAGAAAAAGGTGAACTCATCATGCAGACTATTGGTGCAGTTGATGTCTATACTGCCACCTACAGCAAGAGTTTTAAACAAACAAAAATCGGTGCTATTTATTTCGATGTCTCATTTAAAATCGAAGATATGCTTGGAGAAATGCCACAATTTGAAGATGTAACAGCGCAAGATGTCAACCAAAATTCGGATGAAGCTCTCGACGCTTTGGCCGATAGTGTTGCGTTTCATAAAGTTCTACCGACCACAGCAAGCAACGCATTGCAACTAAAGCAGGATATTTCTGATTTTGCAGACACCATGAGAGACGGTTTCAATGATATTGGTGAAATGGCTGGAAAGGTCGAAGATGTAATGAATAATGTAGAGCAGGCAATTTATAATACTGACGAATTTATAAAAGATATGGTCTTGGATAGTCCTTTTGGCATTATTATGACAGCCGGTATAAACGCCTTTGACCGTTGCAAAAATGTTGCTGGATACGGTCATGATTTAGCGACAAGGATTATGAATACTCAGAGCACTTCACAGCTTTCAAAAGGAGGAGATACCGACAATGTTTTTGAGGAAAATGATGATTTCTCTGTGCCTCTCTGGGGTTTTGATACTATTGAAATTAAAGAAAGAGACACTGCGAGGCTTGTCTTGGTCGAAACGATTCGTGCAGGATCTCTAATTTCGACTATGCAACAGACCACTATAATTGACAAGGACACTCTGGAAGCCGTGCAAGGCATAAAAGATACGATAACAAACTTGGTTGATGATTTAGTTAATGGTGATCAAGAAAAACTGATATTTGATGATGACTCTTTTCTTTCTGGATTGTTAGAAATGCAAAAGACAACTTTTCAATATCTTTTTCTGATTGAGCAGGGGCTGTATCATCAGACGCAGATTGATGTGAATTTCATAACCCCGAGCGTTCTTGCACATAATCTCTATGTAGATGAAGAGCAGACAAGGGAGAATATCGAAAGCAAGGCAGAAATGCTGATCAATATGAATGGAGCAGAGCAGATATTTCAAGGTGATACAACGGTGCTGGAAAAGTCATGATAACGATACGAATCAATAACAAGAGATTTACGGATTTCACTGAAGCTTCGGTTGATGTTATGATGGATTCGCTTTGTCGTGGGTTTTCAATCACAACAGATAAAGATGTTAAGCTTTCGAGTGGCAGTAAAATAGAAGTATTTATTGATAGAAAGCAATACATAGATGGATTTATTGATACTAACCCAAAAAGTGATGGTGGTGCTGGGTTTTCGATAGATGTGAATGGTAGAGATAAGACATGCGATTTAGTAGATTCTTGTGTACCTGACGAAATTAAGACAATGAAAACCGGTATTAATATAGTGACTATGACCTCAGAGGTTATAAGAGCATTGCGACTTGACATAAAAGTCATTGATAATGTAGGTGCAAAAGCATTCTCGAAGGTGGAAGTTGAGGCCGTTGAAAATGGAGCAAAGGCATTTGATCTTCTTGTATCGTATGCCAAAAAAAGAGCTATTTATTTTCGCAGTGGCACGAACTCTATAATTCTGTACAGAATTGAAAACATAACAAAAGAGTTCGAATTTATAAAGGGAAAAAATGTTGTTGACTCTTCTGCAGAAATGAATCTTTCAGAAAGATTTTATAAATATGTAGTTAAAAGCCAGCTACAAAGTGGTTCTGGATATGGTGGAGGTGAAGAGTATCAGCATGGTGTGGCATACGATAATGATATAAGAAAAAGCCGTTTTCTGGAAATCGTTGCCGAGGAGAATATGACATCTGAAGAATGCAAAACAAGGGCTGAAGCAATTGCAAATCTTAGAAGGGCGTTAAGCTTTTCGTACAGTGTTGATGTCGAGGGTCATTCTCAGGATGGAAAAGTCTATGATATTGGAA
>Ga0307928_10002765_pt1 | contig 13433 bp, 3 predicted proteins | sample AceLakmetagen232_FD_201815 | JGI IMG/M metagenome (GOLD analysis project Ga0307928, IMG submission 201815) | Saline water microbial communities from Ace Lake, Antarctica - #232 | ecosystem: Environmental > Aquatic > Non-marine Saline and Alkaline > Saline | place: Antarctica: Ace Lake... | reverse complement strand
CCACTCCACCCTGACAGATCGCCACCGCCAGCATTCGTCACACATCCGGAAAGAAGACGTGTTGCTCTATCATAGGCAAGCCAGTTGGTTGAACTCGCTACAGGAACATAATTGGTCATACTCGCCAACGCCTGCACGAGGGCATTTGTGCCTGTCACTCTTGCGGCCTCCGCGTTCGTGCTGGCGGAATACGCAAGGTTACTCGCCGCCGCACCATGATCGCCACGGTAGGCCGTGGAGTCCGTCACGCCCAGTTGCAGGCTATTCGTAAGCTCGTTGTCTATCCCGACAAAATGCGCCTCTGCGTCAGGTGTCGCGGCGGTGTAGGACGTGGGGCTCAATACTACATGGATGCCGTCTGCGTTCGTGGTTCCTGATCCACCCCCCGATGGAACGGTAAGGTCGAGGATGCCAAGATTGGTTGTGATCCCGAACACCGCCCCCGTTTGGCCTATCATGCCGACGATTAGATTGGCGAAGTTCGTAGCATCATTTCCGCCGCCATCCAAGTCGCCCGCCATCGTGCCGCCAGTTTTGAGCAAAGCGTTGGTTTCAAGTATGGCGATGTTCGCGGCGTTCGTGGTTGCCTTGCCCTCGACGTTCACGACCCTGTCGGTATATCCTGCCGTTTCTGACCATGTTCCTGTAGGCCATAGAAGAATAGCGGCAACATCACCTGTTGCGCTGCTCGCGTCTGTTGCCCCTTGTGACCAGGTTCCCGTGGGCCAAAGCAAAATATCAGCCACATCGCCAGTTGCCCCCGAAGCGTCTGTAGCGGCTTGGCTCCATGTCCCCGTGGGCCATGCTTCAATCACTCCGACCTGTCCGGTTAAGGCCGCTACTCCCGCTGTTGCCGTGCTCGCATCGGTGGCTGCCTGACTCCACGTTCCCGTAGGCCAAAGTTTGATTCCGGCTATGTCTCCGGTAGCACTTGAGGCATCCGTAGCAGCCTGCGCCCACGTGCCAGTAGAGAGATGGATAACTGCAACGTCAGTAGTTGCACCATCCGCATCAGTCACCGCTTTAGCCCACGAACTCGTTGATAGATGGATGACAGCTATATCCCCCGTCGCGCCCGAAGCGTCTGTTACTGCCTTACTCCACGAACTTGTCGAGAGCTTGATTGTCTCCACGTCCGTAGTGGCCGTCACGCCATCGCTCGACGCCTTCCACCATGCCTGAGTATCCGACGCCGTTATCGCGTAGCCGATGCTCCCTGTTATGGACGTAATCTGTGCGTCGTAATTGGTGTTGAGAATATGCTGCGCGTTCGTATAAGCAATGTAAGTCGTAAGAGCCACCTTCGCCGTGTTCAGCGTGTCGTAGAGCGTTATCTTTGCCGATGTGATAGTCTGGTCGTCAGGAAACAAGATGGAATTTGTCTTGCCAAGAACGATGTCGTTCCCCACAGATAGATTACCAGCAACCGCGAAAACACCGCTCGTTATCTGCTTAACATATACATTACTCACATCACTTTTGCTCGACCCGTCGCCATACAGCGTTAGAATGAGGTTCGTATCGGCTGTCATGCATGCAAAATAGTTACTTGCCAAGCCTGCTGTCGTCTTGGTAAATGTCTCGCCAGCAATAGCAAGCGTTGATGTTCCGAAGGAATTTTGCTTATAGAATCCCCACTCGTACATACGCCCGCGCACGATAGCCGTTGTTCCTGTATAGCCAACACTGGTCAACGATCCCGTATAAACACCTTGCGTCAAGCCTGAAATATTGGAGCCGAGTTTCGACCTGTTTCCCGCATAAAACGACTCATACATATTTTGCGTTGCGGTGAGGTATCCAGCATCATTCGCCAGATCGCTTATGGCATCGCCCGGTTGCGTGGCACTTGCCGCGTCCGCCACAGTCCCGGTATACGTCGAGTTCGTTAGAGTGACAAATGTTGACCATACAAGGTTCGAGTCGGCCTTTGCGATTATTATGGCATTGAGCGCGTTGCTTAACGTCGCATCAGCGGCAACAAAGGCGTTGCTTGTCGCCACTATGTTGGTGGTGTTCAACGCGATGGCGACCGTGTTAGAAACCTCCGCTGCTGATGCGCGAGCGGCTTCTGATGTGAGGTTGGTGGTATTCAAGCCTTCCGCTGCGTAGGCTCTCGCTATCTCGGCGGCCAGATTCGTCGTAAGCACTCCTTCGGCAAGGGTAGCTCTGGCAACTTCAGTCGTGATGGCTGTAGTATTTGATGCTATCTGGGCGTTGAATAGGGTGTTCGTGATTAGGTATTCAACCTTATCCACCTTGCCGGTTATCATAATCGCAACATCGCCCGTGTAGGCTTCGACAAGAATCAGTCTGCCGTCGTAATTTGTATTCAGTTGGTGCTGGGTATTAGTGATTCCTGAATCAGCCGCAACGAAAGCATTGGATACCAATAGATCGCCAGCTTCAGACACGGCAAACGAGGCGTTGCTTAACACTATATCTGCCGCTACAAAAGCGTTGGAAACAATCAGGTCGGCGGCTTCGCTTACAGCAAACGAGACGTTGCTGAGAACCACGTCCGCCGCGACGTAAGCGTTAGACAATATCAGGTCGTTAGCATCCGAGGCGTTTGACACAATCAAGTCAGCCGCCTCGTAACCAGCATACAGGGCGTTACTCAGAGTCACGTCAGCCGCTACAAATGCGTTGGACAGGTCGGACGCCACAAGCGCCACCGATGCCGTGGTTGCTTTGCCGTCTAGGGCTGTCTTCAAATCGGTTTGATTCGTCAACGTCCCTATGATATTGCCCCATAACAGATTTGTTACATTCGCAACAAGCCCAGTCGGAGACCACGCTTTCCAAATTCCATTTCTATAATATTGTGGAATAGAACCGGAGCCAGGATTGCCAAGAGCATAACTAATCATTACCGCCATAGTTTCGGGAGTGTTGAGATTCGTCGGCCCCCCGACAATAGCGGCATTCGTATATCCGGCGACTATGGAACCCTGCCGGAAAACCACGTCTCGATAAAGCTCGTCGGTTATATCCCATAATTGCAAATTGCCCTGAAAAACTTGCCAATTTTTTCCAGTACCAGATTGCTCCATGAAGGTTGCGCCCATTGGATCGGGCCCGGGTGCGCCGGGAATGTATGGATTGTTTTGGACTTCTACAAAGTCGTTCAGCAACAAAGTGTTCAGAGCCGTATCCCATATTGCGAGGGAAAAGGTTCTGATCAAGGTCGGTTGCTTACCAGCGAAAAAGTTGGTGAAGGGTGCGGTGTTCAGCGACACGGAGCCAAAGGCGTTGTCGCCTCTGGATGTAAACGAAGACGCATTAGCGTAAGTGGTGGTTCCGAGACTGATTCGGAGCGTGAGGTTTGTGGGGTCAGAATCACCTATACCCTGAATTTCGGCGTTGATCGTTTCCCGTATGGCGATGGTCTGTGCGAGAGAAACAGTCTTGTTAGTCAAGTTCAAAATCAACACGGCATTCGTCTGGTCGGCATGAACACATATTGATAGAGACCAAAGTACGATCGCACCCCATAGGAGCTTTTTCATATATACCTCTTTATTTTCATTGAGTTGCGAGCCATACACTAACATCGGCATTCGTTAATGACGTTACGAGCTTGAACCTGATATATCTCGAAATCTCAGGCGTGAAAAAATAGATATATTTGCCGTCACCCGCAGAGCTGTTCGTGAAAGAAAACCCGGCCACGATATTTGTAGAAAACGGGAAATCTACCCCATCGTTGGATTGCTCTCTGGAAAGAGTAATGGCGCCCGAATTGGTGATACTATTCGTACATGTGATCTGAACGGACATAGCAAACGATTCTGGCTTATAGCCCACAAGATCAAGCGCCATCGACGTGCTGGTCGAATTGACGAGCATGTTTGTATTATTCCATAGGCTGACAACCCGGATCGAATTGTCTTCGGCAAATAGAGACGATGCTAACAACGCGAACACAACAACCAAAGAAAAGCGTAACGATTTATTCATGGTGTCAATCCTCCTTTTACAGTTTATGCTATACCTATTTTTCGTGAAAATGCAAGCATTATTTTCGCTTTTTTGCTACAGGCATGCGAGATCGCCACACCTGAGACCTCTCACTCTGCTCCTTGAGATATGCCCTGGTTCTTGCCGCCGGCAGCGCGGAGCGACCTACGGGGTACTTCTTCTTCGGTTTCGGCATCTCTATCTGAGTTCCAAAGATGGCATGCTGGCCGCTTTCGATAAGAGTCCGTTCGCGCTCGTAATACTCTAATCCACGCGCCTTGTATCGTTTATCCAGCGCACTCCGTATCTGGCGCAATATCGCTCTGTCAACATTGTTATATCCACCAATCCCCTCGTATGCTCGGACAATCTGCGTGTAAAACGGGATGAACATATTGGCGACAACGGTAATCTCTTTCATGGCTCTCGAAAGCGCGGCTTCGTCACCTTGTAACGCCTGCAAGACATTGGATGCCAAGCTACCTAATTTCTGTTGAGCGCCTACAGCCAAGCCACCAAACGAAGTGATGCCTGTAAGTATCTGTTGTGGGTCATAAGGGCGACGCTTTGACCCCGTTATCAACTGGTAGAGGGAACTGGCAACTGCTCCCATAGCGACGGTCCCGATTATGGAATGCGCGGCTCGACCCGGAGCGCCAACAGGCTTTCCGAGTTGCCGTTCCAGCAAGCTCGTGATTTTCTTTGCGTCTAATATATGGCGTTGCGCAAGCATTTTAGGGAACACGAACAGATTGCTAAATGCCCTTCTAAATTCCGTGCCCTGCTCGCCCAAGCCTCTTTGAAATCGTTCGTATACCGCTTGGTGCTTTTGCGTTACAGCCGCAGCTACATATCGTGCAAACGCCTCAGTTCCATCAGTCATCAAGATGTCGTTGGCATGCTTTCCTTGCGTTACAGTCAAGTCACCAAGCGCGGCGGACTTGAACATCTTGTTGCGCTCTGAAAGGCTGTCATTCCATTTTGGGTGTTTAACCAGGGCTCTGTCTACTCTCGATATGGTGGCTCTGAACGATCTACCCCTGTTTATAGAATCCGTTGTGCCCATGACGTTTACGGCATCAACAATTCGGTTGAACGGTCGGAACCAACTCCAGCCCGGATATTGACTATACAGAAAATCTTGCGTTATGCCTCTGTTTTGCAAGACATTCGTTTCCATCCATTCCCTTCTTTCGTTTGAAAGAGGCTTTGCCCTGTATAAATCAAGCCAGCCTGTCTGAAACACTTCTGGTTGAAAAAGGTTTCTGACACCTTTCCCGATGTCGAAAAATATTGTTCGGGCGGCCTGAGCGTAGGTGTTGAACACATATCGCTCCAACGGCCCGGCAGGTTCACGATGACCAAGCAATTCGCTCATGTTCTGCTTGATTAGATCGTTAAGTCCTTCTTCTCGGTCGAATTTATCCGCACTCGACTTCCACAAGGCATCCATTGCTTCCACGTCTGAGCTCAAATTGATGAGATAATTCATTCGTCTATCATAACTTATGAGACGTTGGAATATGTTGCGTTGTTCTAGTTTGTCAAATTTGATAGCATTCTCGGACTGCTCGCTGTCTTTTGTTGTCAATAATGCCCTGCGAGCTTGTAAATTCGCCTTACTGACTCCGGGATGTTGACGCTCTGGCAATATTGAGTTGCGGATTATTTCTATAGGCGCATACCCGGACTCGATAACGCCCCATGTCTTACCATCAAGATATTTTCGAGCGGATGCTTCGCCCTCGACTTCGAGCAAGCGCGTAGCTTCTTCTAAGTCGCTCTCCGGCGCATCAAGTATGGCGTATTTCTTGGGATTCTTGCGCCATTCCGTAAACCTGAGCCAGCGCACCGGGTTCTCCCACTTCTTCAATACACCAATCCAGTAATCAGCAACCTTCTTTTCGTTAGCCGGTAGCTCTGGAAGTTTTTCGCCCATAAGGAGTTTTGTTGTGATGTAGTCGCTTATTCGTGCTTCCGATTCTTTGCCGGTTAGAATCGTTTTATATTCGGACTTATCTATTCCTTTCATGGCGCCGGTAACGGTTTTGTCATGCGTGGCGTCGGCAAGATGCTTATGTTCAGCTTGTGTGCGATGTAATGTTCCGAATGGCAATCCCGTTTTTTCTTCGAGGAAATCATAGAAATGTCTGGCATCCACAAGTTTCCTGAACATGCCAACTTTTCTATCTTCGGGTCTTTCTTCTGCGCGTCTGGCCGCGAATGCTTTTTCTCTTAGAGCGCGGAATTCCGCTCCTGCTGGACTTGCCAACTCCGCCCTGTCGGTCCTGATCTGCTCTTTCAATGAAGGCGCAATATTGACAAGCCTATCAAGTAGCTCTTCGGCGTCGCGTTGTGTAGCATACTGTCTGTCAGATACATAACGAGGATCTGGTGTTTCAAGTTGAGCTTTGATGTCGTCATAGTATTCCGGCGTCAACTCCCCACGTTTCGTCATGCCTTTTACGGCCTGGTCAATTCGATGTTCGGTTTTCAGCGTTATTACTTCCCCGCCAGCCAGTCTTGCCGGACGTTGCTTCCTGATTTCGGCAATCAGCTTCACTTGGTCGGAGATCTTCGCTTTTGCGTAGTCTGCGTTACCAGTCAGAATCTTGGACATTTCCTTCATGGCGTCATCAGTCACGTTGAAGCGGTTTTGAGTATCTTCAACGGTCTTGCTGACTTGGCTGCGTGTATCGAATCCAGCGAATAGTGCCGGTTGTTTAGCGAGAGGTTTCGCTTTTTTCTCATCCGGTCTCTTGAGCAGGACTTCACGCTCTCCAGCGGCCGTAGGCTTGACCGCACCCTCTACCCCGCGCTCCACATATCGGCGTGAGGTGTCAATTAGCTTCTCGATCTCATTGCGGCTGTCGAACGTGTTGAGAACGTCATCGGATATGCCCATGCCCTTCAGGGCTTCACGGACTGCCACGATGAACTTCTGCCACAGGGTAGGATTACGGGTCTGGGCTACCTTGGCGATATACTCCTCAATGGCAACCAGTCTGCCTTCAGGCGTGTCGAGATTGACGCCTTCAGCTTCCGCAACGCGCTCCAAGTCCTCTCTCGCTATCTCATCACCGAGCTTCAGGAGTCCTGTATCGAAGTCAGCACCCAACACGCCACGCAAGCCGAAATGCCCTACGCCTTCGTGAAGCAGTACGCGAGCCGCATCAGCAGGAGTCTTGATATTGTCAGAAATGAGAATGATACGCTGTGTCGGGATGTGATAGAAGCCTTCAGCCTTTCCTTCGGTGACAAGGGCGCGGGAGTCCTCGCTTAACCCCAAGTCTTTGAGATCGGTTTCGCTCTTGACTACCACGACGCCACCTTCAGGCTTTGTCACCCATTTCTCGGTGATTACATCTACCTGTTGCTGGATGGCTTTGGCTTCAGGGGAGACTGGCTTGATACCCGGCAAGTCCTGCGCGGCGCGTTCAAGGTTGGCCGCACGTTCCACCACGGCTTGTTTTGCGGCTTGCTGTACTCGTGCTTGACGCTCTATATCCGGTCTGGTTTCTCCGACAAGGGCAAGGTCTTCAACGAAAAGCTCACCCGGGGCGCGTTTTATCGGAGGCCGAGTGGGTTCGGCGGTTGGCTTGAACACATAGCGATCGCCTTCCTTTACTGGATACGGGAGGCCATTATCAAGAAGACTGGAAATGGACATTTGTTTGTATGTTCTACCCGCCCCACCTTTGGTTCCGGGCAAACGATACTGAGAGCCTTCAACAACCACTTCGTATCCGTCAAACTCACCGTCAAGATTTTCGGTTTTAGCTTTCCATTTTGATTTTCCTGTAATCGTCGCCTTTGCGCCATTAGACCAAGTGAAAGTTGTGCCCACTTTAGGACCATTTCCTTGCCCAAAAGCAAGTTCCTTTTCGTCGTAGGTCATCAACTCCGGCGCCTTCGCCTCGGCGGGTCCTCCGGCTTTACTGAAAGAGTTTTTGTCAATATAAATCTCAAGCGGCTTCTCGCCTTCTCCTCTGGCGTAAGGCTGCGTCAGCGTTAATTCCTTGCCATCCCTAACGGTAATAGTAGTAAAGCCGTCCTCGACAACTTCAAAGCGTTCGCCGCCGATGGTGAACTTGTCGCCAAGTTCCATCTTTTCAGAATCAAGCAGTTCTCCTGTTTTGCTAAGTTTATCCTGATTGAGTTGCCACTTAAAGTCTATGGCTTCCTCGCCTGTGTCGCGACCGTATTCGCTCTCCCCGCTCTTTATTCGAGCTTCCACCGTGGCTTTGGTGGGGCTTTCTCTTAAAATACGAATCAAGTCACCATCTGTGGCGTCCTTTGGCAGTAAGCCTCGTTCTATCAAAAGCTGTACCATCTCGTCGGGACGTTGACCAAGCCCTTCTTTCGCTCGCAATCCGACCTTCAATCCACCACGTCCTTTGACTCCGTAGATTTCCTCGCTCATCATGCCATCGTCATAAGACTTAATGCCGCCTTCTTCCCGCACCGCATCTTCAATACTGGCTTGCTGTTCTCTGGCCTGCTTCACCTCGGCATCCAGAACGGCTTTAGGGATCGGCGGCGTTTCGTCTCTGGCAAATGCAAGCGTTCTGCTAAGTTCGTCGTCGGTTAATTCGGAGATAGGTTTACGAGTAAGCGGGTGAATCTCTACGCCTTCATCGCTGAGTGCTTTAATGAGCTGGTTTCTATTCAACCCTTTTGTGGGTTTTGAAGGAATAGCCCCCTCGCCAACTACCGTAGTAGTTACTGGCCTTACGGCCTCGTCTTTTTGTAGTGGTGTAGCGGGAGGGGGCGCACGTTCTTCTTTCGGCACAGGCTTCTCAATGCTGATCTCCTCGGTCTCGACAGGCTTGGCGGCTTGTTTCGGACGAACGAAATCTATATTTTCTTTGTTTAATATAAAATAATCATCTTTACCACTATTCCCGGTTAAAATGTTATGCCAGTTAGATTCTCCGTTCTTATCGGTTTTCCCTTGTGGATGCTCCCATGCCGCTCCGCCCGGATCTTTTACGTTGACAATATCATATCCATCGGATCTGGCCTTATTTATCAAATTCTCTATAAATTCAAAGCGATTAAACATTCCGCCCAAATACTTTAACGCCGATTTATACGAGTTGATGGACAATACGTTTGAATTTTCTTTTATGTCCGCTTCTACCGGCGACAAGTCTATTTCCTTGTATGCGTTTTTTTCTTCGACCCATTTTTGCTTCTTGTAATCATACACATCGCGAGATATATTACCTTTACCCTCGCCAACGAAAATTGTTGCGGATGACCACCGATCTTTATCTGTGGTGAAATAAAGAATATCTCCACCGGCCTTCTTTACCTTTGCACCACCCTCAAGACCACCGACAGCGTGAATCGGAGGTTTACTTGTGTCGTATCCTTCTTGTAAGATTTTGCTCACTGATTCTGGAAGCGTAAAATGACTAATACGAGTTCTTGCTACAGCGGGTTCGGCGGGAACGGGCTTCTCAATGATGATCTCCTCGGTCTCGACACGGGCGGGGGGCTTGGCCTCTGCTTTAACCCTACTCACCGGAGCCTCTATACCCGCCGCCCGGCGAAGCACGTCTTTATTCGCAAAGTCTCCCTGAGTAAGGTTGAATTGTCCACCAATAACGTCTATTTCAACTGCTTTAGCCTTCTTGTAGGCCTCTAACGCCTTGGTTGCCTGCTCTTGTGTAAGATCGCCTTGCCTCATCGCAAACTCGATAAACCTATCCTCAGCATTGACGATCCGTTGGGCGACGGCTTTCGTGCCGGCAATGGGTTCCGGCTTTGCGGAGGGAACCTTTACGCGTTCGACTTCTTCCACCTTCTGCTCCGCAACCCGCTGTTCTTCCGCTCGTCTTTGTTCTGGAAGAAATCGACCTGCCTCAGCCGCTTGTCCGCCTGGTCCTCCGACTGGTACGGGCCTCCCAACTTCTTGCCCTTCTTGCTCAAGATTAGCCATCCTCTGCTCGTATGTTTCTTCACCTGCCGCTCTCCTTTCTCTTTGTTCGCCTAATTCGCGTGATAGAGCCGCTTTATTGGCATTATCAGCCTCGCTTCCTACTCCGTCCCGAATCGCACCCTCCGGCTTCGCGGACAATGCCTCCTGCTTTATCTTTCGCCCTGTGTTTATTTCGTCAATCACAGCCTTGATTTGACCGAGTTCTTGTGCGTCTCTGGCATCATCGATCGCTTCTATGAATCCACGATAGGTTTCAGCATCACTGCTGCGCCCATCTTTCGTTGCTCTGTCCAGTTCTTCGGCATACGGAGCTTTGGAGTCAGTCTTGGCTTGCTGGAATAGCTCGACTTCTCGAACCTCTATTTGGACTTCATCTTTGGCTTGCGTTTCGGCTTGCGTCTTGATCTCTGTGTCTGCAACCGGAGGCAATGCCTTAATATCGGCTATCATCTTGTCAATTTCCGCTGGTGTCATGCCAAGGTTTTTTCCCGCCGTGCGAAACGAAGGAAACGCCACGGTTTCGGCGGCTTCGGTGTATGTCTTGCCGGCGATAATAGCCCTGTCATAAGCTCCTGAATCGGCCCTTGTCGTAGCCGCAAAGCCTACATCCATGACCAATGCCGGTATCCAACTCTTCGGGTCTTTCCAATCATAGAAGCCGTAAAGGTTAGATAACCCTATATTCAATCCGGCATCAAGAAGCACGGCCAACGTAGTGCTTGGCATCAAACCAGAGACCACAGGGGTAGACATCAGCGTTGCCGTTCTAACACCGGCCATCACGCGTTCTTTCGCATCTCCCGGTGTGGTGGCGGCAGTAAACAAGCCCATCTTGACAGCATTGGCGATTATACTCTTACTCTGTAATAGTCCGGCGCCTCGCATTGTTGCCAGCCTTATCGCCGTAGTCAGGCATTGTTCTCCAACCGTTTGAAGGACTTGGGTTGATATCCCACCTTGACGGCCTATCTCTTCGGAGTTGATTGCTGAAGACTCGGCAAGCTCACGAGCATGAGTGTCTATCCACGATATTACCTTCTTGGGAATAAGACCTTCAACAAGCGGCAATTCCGATAGACCTTGAGTAATTGCATGCCCCATGCCGGCCACAGCGACCCCTGCGCCTGCCATGGTTCTCAGTACGTCACCCGAAAACGACTCCTCTCTTAACATGGGCTCTAGGTGTTCAAGCGGAGTCTTGGGTAACATCTCTTTTTCGCCGCGCAAGACTTCCTGCTTGACGCCAAGCATGGATTCGGTTCGTGCGCGATACTGTTCAATGCGTTTATTGCGTTCTATCGTTGGCGGTTCACCAAGCATTGCAGTCATTCGTTTCAGATTGCTGTCAACTTGAGGATCCAAACTGCTCTCAAGCCAAGGTTTAAGCCCCTGATATGGGTCATCCTTCTTGTATTTCGTTGGATCCGTCCATACCTTTGGCCTTACCTTTGGCACGATTTCACGTTCAGCTTTTACTGGAACACCCGGAGCCATCTCTTGAGGTTGTTCCATGGGTCTCGGCATAGCAGTCCGGCTTTCGAGCCATTCTCCAATAGGGACAAATCCTTGCAATGGCCGCAATGACTCTTGCTCTGGCACCGCCCGGGGTTCCGGTATCGCTGTCCGGCGTTGCAGCCAGTCTCTTATAGGAACGAAAGTCCCGGCTTGCTGTTCTTTAGGAATAGAAGGCAAAGACATATCCTCTTCCTCGTCGTATCGAGATCGAGGCAAAACGCCGCGTGACATTGTTGCGACAGGACTCAATTATACTCTCCTCACTCTTCCTTGAGCATCTATTTCAAATTCTATACCCAGAGCCTTGAACTCCGCTGCGTCTTGCGCGTTTGGAGTTAATGCCATGTACCGAGTGTCTTCTGGTGCGGCCTCAAGGAATTTTTCATAGTCTTTATTGCTTATAGCAACAACCTTCTGACCGTTTTTGTGCCAAACAAGATGTTGAGCAGGACGACCCTTTCTGTCCTTCTCTATTTCTGGAAGTTTCATAACTTGGTCAATTTGCCGATAACCAAACTCCTTGTCCGTTGCTTGCTTATTGTAAAACTCCTCCAATGCTGCGTTTTTCTCTTTTTCGGGTTTGCCGCTGGCGGTGATCCGGGCAACTTTTTCAGCGCTTTCTCTGTTAAGACGTGCTTGTTCAGCCTGCCCTTCCATGGCAGTTCTGCGCTGTGTAGCCAAACCCTCTATTCGTGTGGTTTCTTGCTGTGCCCGTTGTTGCGCTTCCCTAGTCGAACCCGCGCCGGTCTGCATGAGAACGTTGGTCGCGGCTCTCTGCTGTGCGTAATCCCTCATAGAGGTTGCGGCGGGGGTCGCCTGATAGATTCCACCACGAAGCCCCGTTCCGGGTGTGCCACCCAATACTTGTGCGCCTGCAACTGACATGGATGGAGCATCGACAAATTGCTTCGTGACCGGATCAAAGACACGTCCTTGACCTAAAACGCCACCTTCTTGTTCCTTTGGCGTCATTCGTTCTATTGCTGCCGCACGTTCCTCTCTATCTATAAGAACATTGGCCGCATCCTGTTCGCTGATGGTTTCGCCAGTTTGAGGTATATAAATAGTGTTCGATGCGAGTTGGTCTGGCGGCGGGCTTCTAAGTCCACTTGCGGCTGTTCCGAGAGGCGGCACCGCCTCTTGCTCTCGTGCAATTTTGGCACGCTGTTCAGCCGAATAAGAAGCCAATCCAGTGGCATCAACGCTTGGTGCCTGCGTAGTTGGCGCAATCGTTCCCTGTGCCGCCTGACGAGGTTCGCCTATCGGCGTATATTCACCAACGGCTTTGATTGTTTCGCCAACAGCTTTTGCACCTCCGGCCGCAATATCTCTGAGTCCACCAACTGCGGTTTCTGGATATTCCTTCAAAGGAACACCCTCGAAGGGCTTTTTTAGAATATCTAAACCACGTTTTTCCAAATCCCAAATACTGGAAGCGGCACCAGCAAGGCCAGCACCCACATCGCGCAACACACCGGGCGCCTCTCTCGCGGCACCAGTAACACCAGCACCAATGTCGCGAAGCCCCCCTCCTACTTCTTTTGCGGCCAATCCCAAGCGTCTGCGTTCGGCTTCCATTCTGGCTTTTAACCTCTCTTCAAGACTTCCTGTTCTCGGTGGCATAATATTTCTCCTTATTATTTTCTTCTGTTTTTCATCTTACGGTAAAGAATTCGTTCCGTAAAGCCAATTCCACCGTGCCAGCACCTGAATATCCGTGCCTATGCTGAACCCATGCGTTCTACTCGCGTTCTTATCAGGTATGCCGACAACCGCTGTCGGAGCCGTACTCACATCTGCCAAATAAGCGAACGAGTTTGTGCCGTCCACGTTGTACGCATTCGTCACAACGGAGTTCCAGTTGGACTCGACAAGCCCCAAGGCAAAGTTCGTCCATGTGCTATACGCAACCGGATAGACGACAAGCTCCGTCTGGTGTTGCATCTGCGTGGAAGGATAGCAGTCATACTCCGCGCCCGTCTTGCGCAAGCTGTAGCTCATGCTTGAG
>Ga0307928_10002764_pt1 | contig 13435 bp, 28 predicted proteins | sample AceLakmetagen232_FD_201815 | JGI IMG/M metagenome (GOLD analysis project Ga0307928, IMG submission 201815) | Saline water microbial communities from Ace Lake, Antarctica - #232 | ecosystem: Environmental > Aquatic > Non-marine Saline and Alkaline > Saline | place: Antarctica: Ace Lake... | reverse complement strand
CAAACAATATCATACAAGCGAAAAGATTAGTTTCGCATAACGAAAAGTCTGCCCCGCTCTTTTGTGGGGAGACAATATTGTGAAAAGGAGATGAAATGAATAGTATTGAAAAAGCAATTGAATTATTAAATCCGCTTACTATCGGTCACACAACAAGTGATGAGATGTATTGGGTCACTATATCGGAGGATAGGTATAAATTAGACCCAGAAAATATGGAAGAAGATGGTTCTGGCGAAAATTTTTGTGAAGATTGTATCGAAGAGGCTGTTTTTAATGCACATAAACAATGGACAGCAGATCGAACAGAGTTAATGGGACGAATCTATGAAGCTGAGCATAAAGGTTATTTTACCTATCATGGTTATACACACAAGGGCAAGAGTTACAAATTCAAATTCCAAAAACAAAAATGTGATAAAAACTGTATAGCATCTATGAAAAAAGAGCTTAGAAAAAAATATCGTTTAGGAACATTATTTTCAAGTGATTATCGATCTCTTAGTTGTGGATTGGAAGATAATGGATTTAGTTTTTGTGAAGGTTGCGGAGAAATGTTTGCTACTTCTTTATTAATCGACGACCAGGAATTAGAACACTGGGAGGAACTTGACGATGATAGTTATACTATGTTAAGTAATAGTGAAGCATACGAACTTATTCAAATATTAGAACAACATGGATATAGCTATCATAAATTAGATAACAGAATTATGGAACTTGCAGAAAGAGTTTGTAAACTAAAGAGTGGCTGTTATGAGAAGGAGATGAAATGAGAAATATGAGTTTTTCTTTTACAATTAAGCAGATAAGGAATAAGACCAAAACTGTCACCAGGCGATTGGGATGGTATTTTTTAAAACCAGGAGATATTATCAATGCTTGCGTCAAATGTCAGGGATTAAAAAAAGGCGAGAAAATTGAAAAAATTTGTCAGATAAGAATTCTTGGTACAAAAAAAGAACATCTCGAAAAAGTAACACTACACGAATGCATCATAGAGGGTTTTCCAGATTTATCGCCAGCTTCTTTTGTTTCTATGTTTATGGACATTAATAAACTTAAATTTTATAAAGACTGTTATGTAAACAGAATAGAATTTGAATATGTATAAAGGAACAACAATGAATGAAGATATAATGATTAAAGCTTTAGAAGTAATCGAATCAATTTCTGCAAATATTGGTTGCACTACTTCCAAAAAAATTACAGTAGATAGAAAAGATATTGATGATATTTACTGTTTCGCACATATAGCTCGTGGAACTTGTGAAGCCAAGCATGAGGATTGGAAAAAGCATTTACTTGAAACCCATAAAAAATTAAAAGAGCAAGGAGAAATATGAGACAAACTGAAATGTTCCAGTTTATTATAGACGGCGAATTACCAAACTTGAATGCTTACATAGATGCAGAAAGAACTAACAAATATATCGCTGCTAAAATGAAAAAAGATGCAACAAATAAAGTGGTTACTTTTATCAAGCGTGAAAAGAACCGACCTCATCTTAATAATATCGAACTTATCATAAGATACTATTGTAAAAACAAACGCATTGATAAAGATAACATAGCCTTTGTAAAGAAATTTATATTAGACGGATTAGAAAAGTCTGGAATAATCCCATCCGATGGTTGGAAAAATATAGATGGATGGATTGAATTATTTATGATCGACAAACAAAATCCAAGAATTGAAATAACAATTTTTGAAATAGAGGAGGAGAAATGATGAATAAGGATAAATGTAAAGGATGTTACAGGTTTAGATTAGAAAAATATTCTATTCCAACTTGTGAACATAATATGATGCCAATCTCTGAAATAAAAAAATGTCCCAAACGAAAAATTAAATCGTGGCATAGTCCATTAAAAAAAACAAATGATGAATCGGATATTGGATTAGATTTATTTTTTTTATCATAAGGATGAATGAGTTTGTCTTTAATCGATTTAAAAAAAGAGAGAAAGATGTTAGTTGAAAATTTAGATGCAATTAAAGACTTGGAGGTCAAGATGGAAGGAAACAAATGTGCAATTAAACTTGTGGACGATATGATTAGGGCGAATATGTGCACGTATAAGCAAACTATTCCTGTTTATAATCACGACATCGAACAAAAAATGCCAGATGATTGTGTAGCTATTGTTACGGTTCAACTTATTTCTGAAAAACTGTTCAATGAACAATTTGGCATAGGAAACTAAGTTTCGCATAATGGTCAGGTATGCCATGCCATCTTGTTTTTATTTACTTGCTATCATGGATATAGTGTTACACGAAATTAAAAGTCCAGAATGGGCGAAGGAGATAATATTGCACACTCTCTCAAACATAAGAACAAATAGGAGATACGAATTAATTGTTAAAGGTAAGAATCTAAGGTTTACAACTAAAAGCGGTGCAATATGGGCTGGAAAGATAGCATACAGAATGGATAATACTGTAAAGTTAATTGAAGTAGAAGAGGCATACGACAAACTGAAATGGGAAGTATTAGAACCAGTAAAAACTGATAGAACTATTTTAATTATGAATAAAAAAGGATTAAAAGCTCATTATGGGCTTTAATATTGTGTAATATCAAACTGCCCCGCTCCAATATTACATCTTGCTGATGAGCGGGGAGTGGCGATTATGGTTTTATAATCCTTATCTTATCATTATCGTGTGAAAAATTACCCGTACTGAAGTGTAGCCAGGTTTGAGCAAACTCTCCGCTTTCAATCGTTGTAATATACGGAAATGATTCGGGATTATTTAATATAAACTCTCTTATTTCATCATATTTTTTAACACGGTTATTGTAACCGTCAACCGCACAGCATTCAAATTTCACGTCCGCTGTATTCCAATCGCAATGAGTAGTTCCCTTACTCCATAATTTCCTATCACTAACTATAACATAGGGATTATGTAATATTAATTGTTCAGGATATTGATAAACTATATTTACAGGTCTTGCTCCTGAATGTTCAAATAGCTGATCGCCTAACCACGATATTTTATCCTTGAAATGCCAGTTATTAATGACAGAAATGCCGAAGACGTTATGTAGTTGTTCTAAGGTTTTCAGAAAGTTAATATCAAACTTGCGATAAAGAACCCATAGCATATTCCTTTTGTGATAATATTCATAGATTGACTTCCAAACAATCTCTTGTAAACAAAACATATTCGGATTAATTACATACATCTTTATCTCCTATGGTTTATATAGCTCTTCCCAGCTTTTATGTTCTCCTTCCCACTCTAAAATGTATTTTTGCTCAGACATAGTCCCGGTTTCTCGATGCTTCCCTTTATGATTCTTTTCTAATTGACAATGAAAAGTGCAGTCATTATCACCGAAATCATCTCCGAAGACAATTTTGGATTTGCATTTATCTTTATCCATATCTAACTCCTGAAATCTATTTTTATTATTTCACTTCCCGGGTCACTTATTTTTTGTTCAACTGTAACTATGGTATCGTTATGATGTCCGCCGTGACAAACCAATAATATTTCTATTATTTCAAATCCTCTTTGTTTACCAAATCCAACACTATTCCACCCAAAACTTATTGCAATTCCGCTTATTTTTATTTTTTGTGAAATTATGTTTTTTTCTTTATGAAACATACCATTCAATGTATCTCCATAAGTCATTTTAAAACCAATATTCTCATAACATTCTTTTACTTGTCTTGATGAATACGGCGGGTCAAATAATATTCCATTATATCGTTTAGTAAGATTATTACAAAAATCATAAGCTTTTAAATGCTGTTTTGCATTCATTTCAGGATTAAGGTCATTTGTAAATTCAGCAGGACTATTCATCCCAGCAAATGGGTCTATCCAGCCTTTACCAGATTTCACATATCGTTTTATTAAATCAGTTATCGGTGGAATAGTAAAAGTCCAGCGATTCGGCATACTCCAAACTCTTGTTATTTTCATATCTTAAACGATATTCCCATCTTGCCGGCTAACGCTTTCTGATAAGCCAAATGAGCCTCATACTCATCTGTGAAATAACCAAGATGTTTACGCTTGCCGTTTATCTTTATTCCAGCTAACCATTTTTTGCAATATTTAGACCGCGATACCCCATTATATTTGCTTGTTTTATGTCTAATATTTATCTTAGTAATCTTGCCTGTTTCTTTTAATTCTTTTAAGGCTCTATTATATTCATTATAGGCATCTATTTCTTTTTCAAAAAATCCTAAACTATAATGTTTGTTATTTTCACTTATCTGAGATTGCCATTTCTTTGATATTTTTGACCAACTTACACCAGTGTATTTACTTGTCTTTTTCTTATGATAAATAAATCCTTTTGATACATTTTGGCGGTGAGATAAAAGTTGTAAATTATCTATTCGATTATTTTGTTTATCATTATCCAGATGGTCAATTTGCAATATCATGCCATTTCTCTTTTTATTTCCAAAAGTGTCCCAAACAATAGCGTGAATAATTTTGGCTTTGGCTTTGTTGTTTTTATGCAAAATAACCATTAAATAATCATCCGAAAACAATGGTTTTAAAATAATCGGTTTTTTACCGTGAAATGATTTCACTCTTCCGAAATTGCTAATCTCATACAGCTCTTCGTAACCCTTAATTGATTTGAATTGTTCTTGCATTTTAATCTCCTCTACAGATTTATTTCGGTCTAAGTAATTCCCCTCGTAGAGGTCAGGAAAAACGATTGCAATCGCTGTCCTTAAACCGAAACCATTATTTTTATTTAGCATATTATTGTCAAACTAAAATTAGAATTTGACTGATATTCCCATTTTACCCACCTGACTAACAGACCCAAACTCTTTTAAAGAATATCGGAAGTAAACTGCGAAAAAATATATGTCTGCTGAGACACGAAACGCAACTTCTTTCTCCCAATACTTCAAGTCCATCGTGGAATATGATAAAGCATAATCAATATCAAATATCGGTTTGAATTTATATTTAAGTGATTTCGTGAGAACTAATAATTGTTCCGGCGTTTCATTATCAATCCACCTGTTTTTTGCTGCCACAATATAATTACCTTTGGAGATATACCGAAACAGGAAAAACTTGATTTGAGACGCTTTGTATTCATATTTGCAGTTTAACCCAATCTCGGAAAATTTAACGTCTCTGGAGCTTATTTCGAGGGTTCTCGTGGACAATCCAATACTGAACGGTGTCTCGATTATCTCTGGAGGATTCTGTTTCATAAAAAAATCAAACCAGACCTGTTGGCTTTCACCATATTTTTCTAACATTTTTTTTTGTTCAAGATATTCCGGATGATATTTCTTCCGCTTGAATCTGTAAGAATATTCTGCTTTCATTTCATAGTTGAAAAAGTGCTGTCCGTTCTCCAATTCCTTTTCAATTTCCAAGTAGCCGTTTTCAGTAACGACCTCAAGTGCGATTTCATAATCAGTTACATCAATCGAATCTGCTCTCGGTGTGCGGAAGCTGAAAGACGTTCCAATCTCTAAAGAGTATAATCCTGCAAACATAACGAATAGTATAAATAGTATTAGATTTTTCATTTTTGCTCACCCCTCCAAACATCTTCAGAAAACGAATAATAAAAATGACCGCCTGCTTCCCATTTAGTATGGAAAACACCGATAAATTTGATTTGATTGAAAGTATTTGCTATACTTTCATTACCAGACCAGCCTCCAGTATGTAATTCAAGATGATATTTTTTTGCATATTTATATAACCGAAAATAACCAATATCAACATACCTCCAATTATCTCTAATGAATCCTACTAAATCTTTCATCGGCTGTTTAAAAATTTCAAAGCTCTTAATATAATCTTCGTTCATTGCAAAAACTCCTGTAATATTAACTGATTGACCTGAACAGTAGTTGCTCCTGCTAAATATAGTTTATCCCAAATCTTTGAGAATTTCATTCCCTGAGCCTTGAGTTTCTTGAATAATTTGTCTATGTCACTCATTTTTTATCCTTGTGTGTTTGATTCCAAATCCAGTTTTTTGCCGGATTCCAGCAGGAATTATGAAACCAGATGATACCCATACCTAAGATTAGTTTTAATTGTTTCATAGATTGTTTTAACCCTTTTCTTCGTCTAATTTTATTTGTCATCATCTTCCAAAACTGTAATAAATTCAAATACATTATGATCTGTGTTATCACCACAGTGAGTAGAGTCTTTTTCTAATTTAGCATTAGGATATTCCTCTAATCTCTCCATTAATTCATAACAAAAAGCTTTAAAGGTAAATGCTCTAATTATAATTCTTGTTTTCATTTTTCATCCTTGTGAGTCCAATTCCAAATCCAGTATTTTACCGGATTAAAACAAGAGTCTCTTAGGAACATCGCTGTCATTTGTAAAGCTCTTAATAGTTTCATTAATCATTCCTTCTGCGTTCTTTTATTTCTCCTATTAATGCTTCCAGTTTGTTTTGAGTAAGACGAAGCCAATCTTTGCTTATTTTTTCTATCTCTTCATCTGATAACCATTTTGTTTTACTCATTTTCTAATCCCACCATCCCTGCATTTCATCAGAAATTATTTGCCAAACCTTTTTCCATCTTTCCTGTTCAAGCTCATTGGCTTTTTTTGAAATTTTATAATTTATTTTCGCCGCCTCTTTGTCCTTAACTGGTTCAAAAAGCCCGCCATTATTTTCTGTATAAGTTAATCCTAATTCTTTTTCAGCATAAGATAATCTTTTACCATCATCAAAATCTTGTAAGATTTGGCATACTATTTTTATATCCGCTACTTTCTTTAACCTGTGTTCATCAATTTCTTGCCCATGTTTTTCTATTGAATAAGCAGTAATCTCCAAAGACTTTTTAAATAAATTAAGATTAAATCTGTAATCCCACCGATGAAAATCATATAGTTCTTTTCTGAATCTATAAATATTTTTAAAGAAAGTTGGTATATTATATCTGATGGTATCCAATATTATTATTGGCAAGCTCTGTCGCCAAGCTAACCTTTTAAGAGATTTAACAAATGTGTCAGTTATTACAATTTTCATATCACCACCAAACATATTTTTAAATTGTGGCATTATCTGTCAAGAACAAAATCTCTCTGCCCCCCTCAAGCGGTGGCCGAGAATTTTCTATCAAAGGACAGAGAGAAGTTTTACCTAATCAGTTTTCAAACTTTTATTATCAGTTTCAAGTCCAGCTACGAAGCCATCGAGAAAATTAATCAATAAAAGTCTCAGGAATATGATAATATATGGCTCGATTATTGCGTTCCATAAACCCTTCAAAACTGGTAATTTAGCTAATCCAACCGTGCAAATAACACCAATTCCTTTGGCAAATGCTTTGATTCCATCACCCCATTTTGCAAGGTTTTCATCTGTTAGAAATTTCTGGAATACAAACTTGAGCACTATACCCAAAATTCCAGAACCTGCTAATATGAATGTTAATAGATTGTTATCCATTTTACACCACCTTATTCTTTATTTTTTGCTACACCACCTTTTATCCAAAAACTATATATCCTAAAACAGCAAGAACAACAGGAATACAGCCAGCAATTGCACCCCAGACACCAGATTTAATTTTTAATCCCGCAATATCTTCTCTTATATTGCCTATTTTTTCATCTTGTAATTTATTTTGTTCACCCAAATCTTCTAAGCTTTTTAGAACTAACTTTTGATATTCATTCCAACCATTATCTTTTTCTACTGCCATCTCTCAATTCCCCTTTCGACTTTTCTATTTCTAAATCAATAATTCTAATCTCATAAAATAAAGCAAGCAGATATTTCGTTGTGTAGATCATAATTACGCTTTATGCTTCACGCCCATATAGATTACAAAAGCAATAACACCTACAACTACAATTCCAATACCAATTAATATTCCCCAAATCATTTTAATTCTCCGCTTTCTCATAAGTTTCGAGAAAAATATCGTGTTTGCAGGGATACCTTTCACCTCTTACGCCAGTTATGATATAATCACCAGCGGTAATATAGTGTTTTCCTTCGAGTGTATCAATAAATGGTTTAATTAATTCAGCTTTATGTAATTCATTCCATTCTTCTTTGGTTGTATTCTCTATTTCTTCATCTTGACATTCTGCTGCAAGCATATCTCCATGTTCCCAACCATCTTCTAATCCTTTTCGATATAATTCTGCATCTACCACTACTGGTTTTTTTCTGTATTTCATTTTAACCTCTCTTTCTATTATCATCAATCGCATCTGCGAGATGTTTACCAATAATTATAACACCGACCATATTAACCAACCCTATTAATATCCATTGCCACCATAACGGATATGGAATAATCTTAATTTTCTTCCAGAGCTTTATCTTCCAACCCCACGTTTTATGAAACCTCCAGCTTCCATAAGCTAAATAACAGTATCTAAACTCATAAATAACTATTCCGACTATATTCGTACTAATCACAAAAATAAGTGACCAGAGCCACTCATTTGAGAGCTTCCAGAGGAATAGCCAGCTCAATGCTGAAATACCTATCAGTATAAGACTACGAGTCCAATGAAACTCTGCTGCTTTCTTTTTAGCAGGGTCAACCATATCCCAGACCTGAACCTGTAATCCTGAGTCATTCCACCACCTGAGAGTTGTGATTAAAAAATAGATTAGCATAAATAGATATGTATTCATTTATTCAACTCCCCCAACTGAAAATATATTTTTAACATCAACACCCCCAACTACTGAAGGATTAGTGACTCCCCCAATTATTCCAGTCCATCCGGAGGGGTCATCTTGGTCGGTTTCGTAACAACCCATGTCAACTGTGTTTACTATCCTTGTATCTCCAGCCAAATCGGTTGTCTCGTTTACTGCGGCATTACTTCCAACACCAATCGAACCCGAACCATTTGTAAGTGTGTAATCCGCATTTGCAGAATCGCTAAATGCTGGATTAGTGCTTATACATCCAGTTCCAAGTGACCCACCGTTATAATATTTACCATCTGGATCATAAACATTTGTATATGTAAATGTTGGAGAACCATCTCCTTGGTCATCTATCTGATGATAAGAAGATGGATCTGATATTGCCTCATTGAATGCAATAATACAATTAACGAATGATGGAGAAGAAGTACCAACCAGTAAAATACCTTCACCTTGACCAACCGCTTTATTTTGGACTATTGTGCAATTAATAAATGATGGAGAGGCACTACTTATGGCAATTCCGCCGCCACCATCTGTAGTAGATACTGTATTTTTATAGATTAAAACATTTTCAAAAGTTGCGAGCGAACCATCAGACACATATAGTCCTCCACCCCATTCAGGAGTATCTTCTCCTAAAGCAGCAGTGTTATGATGAATGATAATGTTTCTAAATATACCATCAGAATCATATAGCCTAAGTCCGCCACCTTCATCTAAACAATCATTATCTGTTATTACGCAATTTATAACTTTAGGACTACACGTAACTATAGCCATACCACCATTTGATATAGAACCAGTTCCACCTTGAATAGTAAAGCCATTTATTATACAGGTCGTATCTTGTCCTGTTCCAACAGAAACAACAGTCCACCCAGCATTAGTGCTGCCGTCTATAATCGTAGAATCTACAATTCCCCATCTTGCAGTATCGGCATAATCTGATTCTAAAACACAACTAAGAGACCCTAAATCTATTACTTCTAAATACGTTCCTTTTGCTACATGCACCGTATCGCCTACATTAGCAGCATTTATACCAAGCTGAATAGTCCCCTGATCTACTGGAACATTTATGATCGCAGCACTTAAAGATACTGAAAGTAAAATAAATATTAAATATTTCATTATGGAGCTACTATAAGAATATAATTCGGGTTAAAATAAATTCTATCGGCATGCGTAGCAACGCTTTGACGCTTAATCTGAAACCTATATTCATTACCTTTTGCAAATAAAAATTTAGCCATATCATCTCCTATGGGACATTGATTTCTATCAACATCAAATTGGGATTAAAATCTAACCTATCTTGATGAGTAGCAATTCCGATTATCTGAACTTGGTCGCCATCACCAGTTGGAACTGATTGTGTTAGAGTATTGGTAGATGTTCCCGTTACTGAAATATAAATTAATCCACCAGGTGTCCAATTCCAGCCGTCATCATCCCTTGCCCATCCACATTTTAGCCATTCACCGCTTGCAGTAGTTGCAATAGTTTCAAGAGCCATATAAACTCCAGGCATTGTAGCAGCAGCGTCAGCATCGGCAAATTCCATATCACCATCAGCAGCAATATAACACACATCCCCAAAGACCACATTGCCAGCATTCCCATTTGTGAATACACCCTTAGTTCCCGAAGCAGTTAGGGTTGTTCCCGGTGTACTGTCTAATAGAATTTCGAAAGCTCCAACATCTAAATCGCCACCTAAGTCAGGATCCGTATCTTCCACTACATTTGATATTTCATCCGTTACTCCAGTTTTCCCATTATTGACTACAATTTCATCCCACTTGGCTTTTGTAAGCAGTCCTGCTCTTATGGTAGATGCAGATACTAAAGTCGCATTAGTACCGCTTGAAGAGTTTACATCCACCGTAGTTTCAGCGGATGTTCCTTCGGACAAATTTGTAACACCCTTTAATGTAGTTCCATCAAGGGTAAGACCTGTTCCTATTGCAGTTCCAAACACACTTTCTAAACATCTTACATCCAATTGGTCTTGAGCATTGCTTCCAAGTGAGTTAATAAAAAGCAATTCAGCATTAGACACGGTTCCATCAGAGCCATAGTAAGGCGCAGAAATAGTTTTATCCCACGTATATCCTGATGACTGTGTCGAAGTAATAGCCCATGTTGATAGGGTCGGATTTGCATTTGGTGTTAAGGTTAGCGCAAGGGTTTCGGAAACAGTTACGCTACCATCATCGTCAGCATCGCCGACGATAGAGAAAATTGGTTGTATTCCGTCAGAAGCAGCTGCACCAACCGTGAAATCAGTATCAGTTCTTCCTGTTCCCATTGTTAAGGCATTTACTACGTCAATTCCATTAGTTCCAGAGAATGATAAAGTGGCATCATTACCTACATCTCTTATATCGTCAATTTCTAAAATAGCTCCAGTAATTGCTATCGTTCCAGCAGCATCAAAAGTTATTATTTCATTTCCTGTTATTCCAATTATAGAACCATCATCAAGCAGAACATCATTACTTACGTGAATATCGGTTGCGTATTCTATGGTTATTGTGCCTTCTACTATTAAATCATTTTTGACTTTCAAATTATTACTGACAAGTATATTAGTGAACACATCATAAGCATCATCTACCTTTCTGAGAGATACCATAGTTCCTGTAATATCACCAGCAGTTGAAGTTGTAACCGTAATCACGAAATCATCACCCGTAACTACAGCATCGGATTCAATCAGATAATAATAAGTTCCTACAGCATCAAGGTCAACCGCAATAGCAGAAGTTCCGAGTGTAGCCACAATAGAAGTTGCTGCAACTGGAGTTGAAGCATCTGTTAATGTAAACCTTAACAAATACCACGTTGACGCTATCAGAGTATCATCAAAATCAGCATTTGCCTGCGTCATTGTTCCGCTGTGAGCCGAGTCGTTATATTCAAACGCCAAAGTAGCAAGGTCAAAATCGCCAGCAAGTGTCCAATTTCCTGAGAAATCTTCCGTATCGGATAGTAATTCTTTCCCTACATTGAGAGAAGGTGTACCCGTAGCATTTGTCAGGAATAAAACTCCGTTAGATATTTGGTAAACCAGTATTTCGTCCACCTGCGGATTGATTATCCTGCCGGCGATCCTATCACTGAATAACATATCCTCATAACTAAATGCTGTTAATGTAAATAGCACTAAGCATAATATTAGTGTAAACTTTTTCATCTTAATCTCCTATCTTGATACTCTGTAGGTGCACGAATAAGTTGAAGCTCCACCCCCTGCCGGGTACATAACCTGAACAACAACTTGATAATAGGTGTCGTTAATGTTTACAATTGCTGTTTTGTCATCTGCCAATTCATCTGATGTAGCCAACACGTGCCCCTCTACAGCATCGGGATGTAAATATCCGGTCACAATAAATTGAATATGATTAGAGCTTGTGCCCGTGTTCTTAAGTGTAACCCCAGCTTGTATCTTGTCGTTATACGGTAAAGTATAAACCGTTACATAAGCCGATGTTGTTGTTCCCGTGACTGTCACTTGTTGCTGGTTTCCTGCCCAGCTTAATATGGACATTACCACCAATAACATAACTAAAATTAGATTTCTCATCTTGTACTCCTTGTTTATTTATTTATCTGCATAAATCCTTGTCAATCGAAAAATTAACGACCTGGTGCTTTTGGTAATTCAGGCACTTTTGGTATTACTGGTATTTTTGGTAGAGGTCTAATAACTTTTATCTCTGTTTCTTCTTCTTTCTTTTTACCAAATGTTGTTATTCCTAATCCAGCCGACATTCCAATTGCCTGAAACCAATCTACTTCACCATTTAACCAACTAATAAAGTTCTGTACTTGGATAGGTTGTGTTGACCTTATTTCGTGTAATAAATATGATGGTATTTGTTCATATCCTAAAAAGTAACCACTTTTAAAATCAAATTTTGTTAATTTCCCTTTAAGTTTACCACCTTTAGTTTCGCCAGGATAGTGAACGATTCCCTGTTTATCTGTATATTTATTTTCATATACACCCTTATAAGAAGGACTCCATTTTTTAGTATCTAATCCTATCAGCTCATCCCAAGCAGTGAATGGTCTGTCTTGCCAGTTTTTGCCTACTATTGCTTCAAGTATCAGTCTGGACACAACGCTACCTTTATGCCGTGCTGAACGAACAGGTTTTGATATAAATTTTATAGGGTCTCTAAAGTGACCTAATACAGGAAAGTATGCTTTTTCTTTTTTGCCACCTAATGCTCGATAGACAGGAGTAATATCAGCATCTAACCATCTTAAATTGCCCTTATCCCACGCTTCTTTATATCTGCGTTTTACTGTTTCTAAATATGTATCATCGTCATCGTCTTTATCTATTCCCGCCAGTAATAAATTTACAGCAGTTGTAAGCAGTAGCCCTCTTAAAGCAATTCTTGCCCAAAATTTACGATACATTTTTGTTTCTTCTCTGCTTCCTGATTTTACTGCTTTCACCATAGTTCTAATATTAGATTCAGTCCAATCAGGAGCAAGAGCGAATAATCTAAATATATGCTGAACGGTAGGATTTCTTCCCATCCTTGCGAGATGTAATCCTCCGAAGTCATCGTTAATAAGATCGGCAACCATTTTAGCCCTGTCATTTGGATTCATTTGAGGATTTTGTTCTAACTGTTTATTATATTCTAATATTCCGGCATACGCTTTTATCCCTGCACCGTATTTATTAAATAAGAATTTTGCTTGATTTTCTCTGAACAATTTTATTTTATCCTTTA
>Ga0307928_10002763_pt1 | contig 13438 bp, 24 predicted proteins | sample AceLakmetagen232_FD_201815 | JGI IMG/M metagenome (GOLD analysis project Ga0307928, IMG submission 201815) | Saline water microbial communities from Ace Lake, Antarctica - #232 | ecosystem: Environmental > Aquatic > Non-marine Saline and Alkaline > Saline | place: Antarctica: Ace Lake... | reverse complement strand
GGTGTTCTTATCCCTGAAGTTATACCTGTTGAATTACTGATTAACATTCTCATTATCAATTCACCATCTGCTGAATCAATTAATGTGAAGAACCATGCATTATCAACTCCATCCATGAATTTAGTGACTGTATATGCTGTATGATTTGAAGCTGGATTCATCCAATAAGATACAGTATGAGAATCTGATACCTCCATAGAAGATATATCTGAAACATTAACAACTCCTGGAGTTAAACTGATTCCATTATTTCTTACTCCAGAACCATTCACTCCAGCATTAACTACTCCATCATTCCCATTTCCACTCTTATCAATCACATCATCTGTTGGATAAGCTCCAACATCAAAATCATAATAGACTATTGGACTCGTATCAATGCCTGTACTAGTATCGACCATGCCCCATAGAGCCCAATCAGTCTGGTATATACAAACTTGAGATACCTTACCTGCCAAAGCAGGAAAGTCAACAGCATCAATACAGATATAAGGTATCCACTCAACACCAATGTTCTCAGTCTTATTGGCTCTGATCCTAACAGCAACTCTACCACCAGCAGGTATCTCTGTAAAGCTATTTAGTTTAGTTCTAGTTGTAATGTCAAAGAAATCTACATCAGTAATATCAACTTTCTCATCTATACGAGTCTTCATATCAGGTGTGTAGAACCTTATGCCCTTCTTAGAAATAGGTAAGACTTGACCTAAAGGATTCTTGAATACATATATAGCTTCACAATCAGGGTAACAAGTATCATCATTAGAATCCAATACTCTAAAGATATCATCAACAACCACATTATTATGGATGATTGTACGAACTGAAGGATCTGTCTCACCAATCAATACTATCCTATCATCTAACTCAGGATAGAGTGTAGTCGTAGTAGATGTTGGAGCTACAGTTGTAGTAGGATTAGTAGACGTGCTTGAAGAGGTAACTAATGAAATAGTCGTCGTACCAGTTGATGAAGCTAATAGTTCTTCACCATCTCCTCCTCCAATAAATATGTTGGCTATCCCCACTAAAAAAATGAGGAGAGCCACATAGACGACTGTATATCTCATTATTCTTTACACCGTACATGGACTTTCTTTTATCTGTTGCGTACCACTCCAATACTCGCAAACATCACAATCAGCTCCATAACAAACTTTATCATTATCAAAGAGATTTAGTGTAGATGTTACATTAATTGTTGGTGCATGAATCATTGTACATACAGAATTCACACCTGCTGGTGTACTTACATAATTACCAGCAGTAGTACAATCTCCTCCAAATGGTGCTGAATTTATTGAATTAATCATTATGAATTGAGTACTTGCATTCGAATACAAATCTGTTACCAGTGCATCCTGTCGACTAGCATTAATCCACAAGTTAGTTAAATGTGTCTGTTGACTTGTTGCATTACTCCAAAGCCTCGTTATATTATTAATGTTATACTTTAGTATCTGACTTTGTAGACTCGCATTCCCCCAAAGGTTTGTAATATGAGTCTGTTGAGCACTTGAATTTGTTAATAGGAAGGTGATATTTTGTTGTACTGGGTTTGTCCCACTAGTGATGTTCGCCCAATTAATGTTAGGTTGTGCTGCTCCTCCACCTAATGTACTTGGATCAGTGTTACAGACTAATCCACTTGCCGTAGTATATGTACACACATATGTGTTAGTAAGAGTACCTGATTTTAATGTTATTAGAGCATCACCACTTGAAGTATTTCCAGAAAGTAATGGTCCTTCAACATTTACGGCAGTAATATCTCCAGAACCTGATGGAGCATCACAATACCATGCTCCTCCAATGTAAGTATGGAAGTTTCCTGGCGTACATACTGGTGGTGTAATCGAATGCGTATGTCCAGTTGTTGTAACAGCATTTGTAGTTATGTTCGTCAAGCCTGTTGGAGTTCCCATCACGACACTTCCTGTTGAAGTGATTGTGCTAAAGTCCATTCCATTTCCTGCTGCAACTGATGTAACCCCTCCCGAGGCAGATTCCAATGTTATTATCCGACCATCTTGATTTGATGCATTACTCCATAATGAAACTATTCCATCCTCATTAGATATTATCCTAACATCCTGATTGGAAGCATTAGCATAAAGAATTGTGATATTGTTATCCTGAGCTGTAGTGTCTGCAATGGCCCGGTTATCAACTGTATCATTAAGATATGTTTCATTCAAGTTTCCAATGTTGCAAGTCCCTTGAGGACATTGAGTTAATTCGAATCCCGTCCCGAAATTGATTTCAGAAATGAAATCAGTATTGATATCAAAGACTTGCCAATCTGTACCATTCCGGCCCTGCACAACACTGGTACCCGTCAAGTCAAGTGGATAGCTCCGAGCATTATCCCAATTATAGTAACCTGAGAAGACTCCTCCCAAAAGTGTGTAATAAGTTGAGGTGAGGTTGCCATCATCACTGATGTTCATATCAGCAGATACAGGCAACGCTATTAGAAGTAAAAAAAGTAAAGGTAGGAGGAGTAGTTTCATCATTTACCTCCCATAATACACTGTGACCGTTCCACTCTTCACTGAGCCACCTTCTGCGACAGCTACTTTTACAGTTCCCCCTACAAAGAACTTCTCGTATAGGTTAGCTATTGAAGCACCAGCGTCATCATCAATATTCCTGCGTGGATAGTCTGTACTATCAGCAGATGCATCCGTCAATGTTAGAATGCTCTCACCAGTTGTCAAATCAGTGATTGTTATATCAGCTGTATTCGCAAGCGTTCCAATATCTACATGTATCTTCTGTATGCTTCCCCACATTACTCCATTCTCTGAAGCAGTTCCATCAGCTATCGTGGTTATCGGTATCTCAACTTTTAGAGCCATCTTTATTTTTCCTTATTCTTATGTTTTGAAACACGGTTCGCAGACTCCTTCTCGGCCTTAACTGCCTCTTTACGGATAACCTCTTTGTTCTCCTTCAAGTCAACAGCCTTATCTGCAAGGGTTGATTCAATTTTTTTCTCGTCTTCAAGAACCTTGTCAAGATCAACCTTAGGGTTAATCCAAACTCCTTCAACTATTTCTACCTTATCTGGTTGCTTGTATCCTATGAATGCTGCTAATCCACCATCTGCACCATCTCCAACAAGCTCTTGTCCCTTGATGAACTTATGTACGATTCCATCGTACATTTGTTCAAAATCTTCCGTCACCTTCAATCTCAATGCCATCATAAATCACCTAAAATCATGAAACTGTAGTTTCCAGTAGCGTCAAATAATTGTACCTTGCTTCCTGAAAAGTTTGCTGTTGCATTAATTGTTGCTGTTGCTGCTCCGTCACTTATCTTTGTAATCCAGACACCACGCACCTTGCCGAATTTGCTGATGAAACTTGCGTCTGTTGGGTCTGAAACTTCTGCTGTGAAAAATTGTAGGTTCGGGTTTCTACCCACACCAAATTCACTTACTCCACTTATGTTTCGTGGAAGAGCGATTGCTTGAGTCTCAAAAACGTCATTAACTGGTTCTGTGTTTGATATCATTCCTCCAAGGATTCCTCCTATTAGAGCCATGATTGTGATAATTAGTCCTGTGGTTATATTTTTTTTCTCCATATTAATCTTAAAAAAAAATAAAAAAGGGTTAGGGTCTAGTAGACCGTAACCAAAAGTTCCCAAACACCTGAACCAGCGTGTCCTGCTAATGTTAGGACTGTGCCAGACCATGTATTTGCTGTTCCAGCATTTGCTGCACCGTCAAGTATTTCAACTAATGTTCGAATACCTGTTACTGGAGTGTCCACATAGGTTGCTAAATCAATAGTGTTGGTTACTGCAGTTGAAGTAGCCTTTACCCTAATAGTCCTTGATGGAACGTCTGCTGTGCCATATAATTGTTGGGTGACTCCACCCTCAATTTCCTGTACCGTAGTAGGTACTAGTGCTGCCATATTTCATCACCTCTTATGTTAGACCTATCTTTTTGTAGCACCTGTTTGGTGAGGTACATACGAACTCTATGTAAGTCCTTATGAATCCAGCCTGGGCGTCTTTCGCACTTGGCAATGGTTTCATTGTTGCAGCAAGCAACTCCTTGATTTCCAAAACGTCCATATCAAGTAGATAGATGTATCCGCTTGTAACGTGTTGGTTGGTTATGATTGGAACCATATCAAGTGCTGGTGCATTTTCGAATCCAACACGGTTTGCATTTGGTTGGATTACCTGCAAGCTGTCCAATAGAGCCTTATACTTGGCTTCTTGGGCCGGGGTTGTCAGGAACATTAGGTTGCTCCTTTTAGCTCCGTTTGCTTCACAAGCTGCGATCATTGTCCTCATTCTTGAAAGACTGATTGCTTCTGCTGTTGCATCGTATCCTGAAGATACCCAGTTGGCACCAGCTCTAGTAACTCCGTAGAGTGTTCCATAGTTAGTTCCATCATCGATTAGTCTCGCAAGACCTGCAAGTGCTCCACCAGCACTTGATTCACTACCAGTTCCTACAATATCGGTTCCAAGTGAAACTGACAAATCATCAGTTGCATCTCGAATCTCAGTATTATAGATGTCTGCAAGTTCTCCACCACTAGCTTTTGCAGCCTCGATTTCGAGTCCAGTAACTTCTACTGGTGCCTTGTAGAGTTTCCACTCTCCATAGACTTTAACTCTTGTCTGATTGCCTGTGCTGATGACATCGTTTTCTGCGTAGTATCCTACAGCAGGGTTTCTTACTGTCCTTGCTCTGAACCTTGGTTTGTCACCTGCACCTGGAACACGCCTTATTCTGTTGATGAAATTCTCTTCAGAATTTAGTGTGTTTTGGATGATAGGATCGTAAACTTCGGAAAGCTCGGCACCGCTGTTAGTTGTTGTCCCTAAAGCTTTTGCTTCATATCTACTCATTTTATTCACCTTAGAAATCGTAGTTTATGAGCCCCTTCGATTCGAGTTCCCTATGAATCTTCAAACCGTTTTCAAATGTTGGCTCTGACTTGACTTCATCAAGTTTTGTCTTTACCTCTGTCTCTACAGCGTCAAACTTTTCTTGGTCTGCTGCGACTAGGTTCTTCTGCTCTGCCTTGATATTCTCGAACTTTTCAAGAATAACTGCTTCTATGCTCGGTGTATCGATTATGTTCTTATCTACTTGACGAGCCTTAACTTCTTCCAAATCTTTTGTAAGCTTTGAAATAGTCTCCTTTAGCGACTTAATCTCCTCCTGTGGTGCTTCTTCCTTCTTTGGCTCCTCCTTTGGTGCCTCTGTAGGTTTTTGCTCCTCAGCAGGTGTTGGAGTCACAACTTTTTCTTCTTCCATTGAATCACCTTCTGTTTTTGTTTCTAATGTTTGTCTAACAAGGTCGTTGTATAGCTTGTTATCGACATGTACCGCCTTCACAGACAAATTGATTATTCCTGCAAGGTTGTTTGCTGGTCTTCCTGTGAAAGTCTTTCCGAATACTTGGATCTTTTTAACGAATCTCTGCAAGACTCCTCCAATCTCTTGGAAGTAATAGTCTACTGGCCTGAACTCAATACTAGCGTGACTTAGTATTTTTGTATTGACCATATTCCAGAAATCATCAGCTCTTGAAGAGAACTCATTGACTTTGTCAACTACTCTGAGCTTCCTCTTGCCATCACATGTTACTGCTTTAGCCTGTACAGTTGTTGTTATCGGTATGATATGTTTAGAATCAAATGTATGCTCATGGCCTGTACCTGTGAAATTTGGACGATTTATCTCATCCATATCACGTACTGTTGATGGGTCATACATTGCACCAATTGCATTTTGCATTTGTATGGCTGCGTCATCGATGCACTCCGGCAAGAGATTATCTCCTCTCCAGAGTTTGCCTTCATCAGATATTCCCATAGCCTTGTCGAGACCAGTTGAGGCAACGTCATACTCAATGAAACGCCCTTTGTCGGTCTCTACGGCTTTTACCTCAATCCCAAGTTCGGATTTAACTCCTATCCCATGTAACATCTTATGAGCTTGCCATTTGCCAGCGGTATCAAGCTTATCAGCGTTGTGGTGGTCAGTTTCAAATACTTTAGAAAAAGTTCTTGCAGCCTTCTCCTCTACTCTTGGAATAGACCAAAATGGATGGCTCTTCTTCAAGCTATCCTTTATAGAATCATATTCGGCTGGCATACCAATTATAGTATTTGTTTGAAATACTATAAAAAGGTTCGTAACTATTGCCCTATATTAAGGTTAATTTAGTGCTTATCACTATGTTCATACCATTCCATCACGAAATTCTGATATCCTGCTGCACTTGCCGTACTCCTCAAGAACCTTCTTCTTCGTCATCTATTGCCTCAACTAATCTGCTACGTAATGATTTCAGGTCAGAAAGTTCGTTAGCAACTATTTCAGAGACTTCTTCACGAATAACTCCTTTAGTTTCTTCAACAAAGACATCTCTATATTGCTCAAACAATCTATTCATCTTTACTGATTTTTCTTCTATATCATGCAGCATATTGTCATACAATACTTTAGACGATGTCTCCAAGGAATCAACTTTATCGATTAACGCATTCAAATCTGAAGTAGCAGCTTTGACTTCCTTGATTACCTTGTCATTCTGCTTATCACGTTTCATCTCATTTATTCCTTGTTTTGAACTATTTTCAGAAGCATCCTTATCAAATCCTATCTGATTATCCTGCTGCATCATTCTGGGCTCGCCAGATCCGCGATATTCTTCCGGTATGCTCAACAACAACTCCATAACATATTCGTTGTTCACCCATCCTTGACCTATCATGTCTTTGGCAGCTTGAACCTTCTGCAAGAGGACTTGAGTCTCTCTGACTTCATCTTGCCTGTAAGCTTTATTCGGAACAACTTGAACACCGAACTGTGGTATCATTAACTCCCAATTTAGTCGCTCATAGAACCAATCCTGCATATTGCTGATACGCCTGTAGTATCCTTCAGTAGCAAGGCCACTATCATAACCACCACTCTCTGAACTTGTCATTCCCATCTTGCTTGGTGGTACTCCCCAAACCATTATGACAATCTCACTGAATGTTCTCAACAAGTCATTATACATCATGTCTTTTGCTGACTTGGTGAGGTCCTTAACTTCAAGGTCTCCAGTTGCAATCAGTGGGCGGTTCTTGTTTTGTAGTGCCTTCCACTTCTTGAGCTGTCCCTTCAAGTCGTTATATGATGGTGAACCTGGGTCTTTGTCTCGTAGAATCCATGCTTGTGGTGGAACTCCTCCACCCTCGAATCCATACCCTATCGTATCTTTTGCAGCTGATATTATGCTTAGTTCTGACAATATAGACTTCAGCGGTGTGAATCCATACACTTTCCCGTTTACTGGAAGTAGCTTGCCATGGATAACCTCTTTAGGTGAGAAATCTACTGAACGAGCTGCAACCCTTTGATGATACGCCAACACCTTCTGGTGTATGTCGTGTTTGATTGTCATCGTTGAAGACGGCAGTGGAACAAGATTTGTTGCACCGAACGTCAAGTCCATTGCGAACTTGTTGTAGATGTAGTTTGCAGACCACATCTTAGATTGAAGTGGAAGACCATCGACAACCTCTTCAAGTGTCTCTGATATCTTATCTTCAGTAAGTTTTGGAGTGTAGAGGTAGTAATCTCCAGTTATAAGAGCATCCCACAATAATGCAGGTGCGATCTCAGTCTTGTAGAAATTATCCCTCAAGAACTTATCTGCCTTTAACTTTTTATTCTTGCCACCTGCCTTCGAACCCTCTTTTCCATATGGAACCAGCTTGTAACCATCACTAATGATGTCGTTGATGATAGTCCAGCAAGGTATTAACACTTCAGGAGATTTTTCAGCATAATCCCAGAGCTTACCATAATCGACTTGAGAATTAGAAAGTTGTGACTGACCACTCTCTACTGCATCGGTGTCCTCGTTTACAAGAGGCATCCTCTGTGTAGGCTGTTTGCTGAACAACCCTCTCAATGTTTCCGTTATGCTTGCCAATTTTTTCCTCTACTAAAGTTTGGGGTCGTTCAGTAGGGAAGTGAGGATTTTTAGTCCCATTAATAATGTTGCTAGATGGGTTTATAAATCTTCCTAACTATCCCTGCCTTTTCACCACGACAACCGTTCCTTTTCATTAATGAATATTTTTCTCTACAAATGAATTCTCCATCATCCACATAGCAATAATAGCAAAACTTTCCCTCTATTCCAAATCGACATCTATGTTTTCCATCGTCTACAATCATGGTAAATCTCCAAGTTTGACGTATGATTCTCCAACACCAACCTTTCTACTGTAGTTACATCTTGCATTGCAACAAATAATGAAACTGTACTCGTAGATAACGTTGTCACCACATTCAGGACAGGTACCATCGATTTCCGGCAATGTATTGTCAATACCTATCTTTCCAAGTATCCACTTCAACATTATATTAACTCCATCGAGACTCTAGTACTATATGGGTTCACCAAGGCATCATAGGCCATTGCAACTGACATTACTGTATCATCATGTCCTGCAAGAGCTTCATACTTCTCTTTACCATCCTTTTCCTTGATTCCAAAGTTCATGAGCTCGTTGTAGAAGACGTTCATGGTTTCAGAGCGATCTTTTGGTAAATTTATTGCTCCATTGCTTATTGCAGTGTGAAGCCTCATAATGAGCCTTTCTTTGTCTCCACTGGTACCCCTTTTACCTGTAATAAAGCCACGTATCAAATATCCCAGCTTTGGGTCTACCTTCAGTCTCATCACCAAGTCCTTGCTAAGGCCACGTTCTTCAACCACTACGAGAGTCATCTTGAATCTTTCTGCATAGGCCCTTATCTTCTTGTCATATTCTTCTGGACGTATTCCACGTTGTCTGAATATGTGTATCAGTGATGGGAACTCTTTTTGTGCAGAGTCTTGCTCAAGAATTGAGAACACTCCGTAGTCAGCAGTTCTTGACTTGCTGAATGCAACATCAACTCCAAGGAAGTATCTGTAACCTGGTCTCCCACACATCATCTCTTTTGTGTCTGGATCCAAACAACCTTCAATCATATCCCACGTCCACAGTGCTTCTCCTGCCTTTCTAGTGTCACATAGCCATTCTTTCGCAAAACTGATGAATCCAAGGATATCACGCATGTTCTCCAAGTCTTTGATACTATAACGCTCATCCCAGAGTGTACCTGTCCAATCTCCATGGTCATCACATTCTACAGCACTGAACCGCTTGAAGGCATAGATTTCCTTCTTTTTCACAAGTTCCTCCTCAATATAGCTGAAAAGGTCTGTTGAAGTCTGTGGAGTCCCTACAAGGATTTGCATACCCTTAGTCTCTCCAGTTGTGGGTATAATGTTCTCTACATACGATTTGATAGCGTCAGACTGAAGAATTGTCGAGTCACGTAGAAGGTCGTCACAAAGTACGAAGTGATAAGTACCTCCACGAATTGCTGAAGTGAAAGGTCTTGACCGGATGTAACATCCAGTTTGAAACTTGACTTCTGAAGAGCTCCACTTGGAATCCCTCAAACTTGTCTCAGGTTTTAGGTGATGTAGAATCTCATTCTCTTCAACATGGTATTTTATGAGTTCAACGATGTTTGCACTCTGAACTTGGTTGCTAGAAACGATTAAGCAGTTAATCCAAGGGTATTTCGAGTACATTGGCAAGGTTTTCATGTATTCAGCGTTATATGCTATCCACAACATGAATGCAATACAGAATGTTGTCTTGCCATGCTGTCTTGGAGCTAAAACACAGACATACTTGTTTTCAGGCATGAAACTTGGGTCCAGAGAGAATAAATCGAATATTTGGTCTTGCATCGGGTTTAATTTGCCAAAACCTAGGACTTTTTCAAAAAAATAGGGAAAATCTAGTGAAATCCGTATTTTACATCGTAAAATGTCTTCAGATGTTGCGGATTTCCCCAAAACATCTATCCAACTCCTCATTCTATCTCTTCACCACTCTCGTCAACACCAACAATGTTGTCAACAATAATTCCTTGAGCTTTTTCAAGGCCGTATTTTTGAATTACGTCCATTGGTATTGTAACATCGTATCTGACATATTCCAAATTAGGATTCTTGCTACTCTTATACCTTAGTCTCTTCAGATTCAACAATTCCCTCAACCTCAATCACCTCCGTCTTCTTTTTTCTCATGAGCATTCTTCTAAGCTCTTTAACGTCACATGGGTCCACCATGTTTTCAACTCCTTGAAGAAGTTGCACTACATTCACGTTGATTGGGAGTTTCTTCCTTTCTTCATGATCTTCGTCAGTCAACTTCATGATTCCATCATAGACTTTCACCAAGCTGTTCATTCCAGCTGCAAGTTGGTTGACGCTCTTCGGGTCAATCGCTCCATCCATCGCATTCTCTATGACAGAAGCAAATTTGTCCTTCAAGGCCAGAAGATATACTGCTTCTTGCTTCAAATCTATTTTGCCATCTGTATGTGTTTTTCTGCTGATAACTGCGAACTCACCCTTTCCTGCATAGAATCTCTGTAGCATACTCCATGTAGGGCCTGTGAAGTTTCCCCCAGTTGTTATGTGCTCTATGATGGCATCTACACCTATACCATGTGTGATTGCACATGTAAGGAATCCAGCACTCCAATGTGCATTACCGTATCCATGTTTCCAGAGTTCTTCTGCAACGTCTTGGTAAAATGGGTCTAGTTCTTTCATCTATTGGTATCTAATTAGGACTTGATACTTAAAAAGTCCTAATTAGGACTTTTAAACACAAATACCTAATTAGTACCATAAGATGTTAATGCTAATCCCATTCTGTCCAAAGTGCAGCCAAACAGATAAGATGGAGTTAATCTGGATAATGAATCACAAATCCAATAAGACATCAAACTCATATTGGTATTGCTCAAGATGTGAGCATCCAAAAAGAACATGAAATATAAATGCAATAAATGTGGACTGATACTGATTGGTTGCGACAAGGCTTGCGTTCACATCCTAAAAAATAAAGAACACTCAGTTGACTTGGTGAAAGAATGAAAAGTAAAGTTCAAGTAATGATGAGAGTCCTATCTCTCTTGAAGGACAAAGGCGAAGACATCTTCTCCAAGAGCTTGTGTGAAGTAATGTATCTTGGATATGTTGCAGGTCACAGGGACGGAGTACATGAAGGGAAAAACCAACTTCATGAAAGCATGGATGTAGAAGGATACTAAAAATGGATGACCCACTTGTTGAATGGATGAATTACGAAAGAAGCTACGTCCACAAGGCAATCCTGCTCATTTGCAAAATCTCCAAGAGACTTGAAGAAAATTATGTTCAATCAGTTGCAAATTATTACAACGAAAGAATTGAAATATATGAGATGGAAAGATCGAACTATTGAAGGATGACCATATACCCACCACCGTTTTCTGAGGAATAAGCCCCTCTGAACTCTGAGTGCTACCAAGCGAGGGCCTTGAATCCCTTTGATTCTCGGAGTATAAACTGGTGGGGTGGTAATCATCCTGATGTAGGTGATATGATGACAAATAAAGGACTCTGTAGAGAGCATTTCAGAATATGGGAGGGTTCAAATATGATTATTTGCGGAATATGTGGTAAACCATATATATGGAATCACATGGATGAAATACCAGATCCAAATTGCTATTGTAATCCGATTAAACCGGTAGTAAAAGAAATGGTTGGAGAAATAAAAAATGGTTTGTAAATTTTCTGTTAGGTGTGGTAAAAAAGATAAGGATATATACTGTGAGGGTGAGGCACTAAACTGGTTATCTTATGGTCTACCACCTTGTTTTGAATTAAAGGAAATTAGTTTGAAGGAGAAATGATGGAAAAGAAAAAGTATGATACAGGGATAGAATATGTAGAACTTGAATGCAACGTAGGAACTAATCTAATAGAAATCGTCATATGGGGTGAAGAAGATGTAACCCTAATAATAAATGATAACCCCATAGTACTCAAAATAAAAGACCTTCTCCAAGCGATTGAAGAAGCTCCAGTGAACAAGGTGCTAGCATGACTGAACAAATTCTGATAGCGTTCGTAGTAAGTTCGGTAGCACTAGTCTCAGCAATAGCTTTAGGCAACGCAATCAAGAGTGCTGCAAGAAACCTTGCAGAAACGTATGTTAAGGTCCAAAAGGATTGGATGGAATACTACAAGAGGCGTAATATCTGAAAAAAATGACGTTAATCAAATATATCGAGATAGACTGTGACGGATGCGGATGTGCCATCGACTTCTACAACGGCACATCAAAACGTGGAGCAGACAGATTCTTCCGACTCCTTGGAGGAATCGTCCAGGGCAAGGCCCACTTCTGCAACAAAGAATGTATAGAGAAACTGAGGATTAGAAATGAATCGATGGATTTTTAGGGTTGTAGTAGCAGCAGCAGTTCTAACAGGAATCTACATAGCAGCAGCAATAATCAGCTTTCAAGTTGTAGACTGCATCAGCGTCTGCGAAGCCAACGGGTGCACAATATGACCGACCTCTTCAAGGGATTAGATGTTGGGAAATACATGATAATCGAGGAAGACAACAAAGCATTCCTAATCGTCAGACTATACCGTGGAGAAAACATAAAATGAGGAAATGCCACACCAACCCATGCCACCCAAGCGGATGCCACCAATGCAGCCACCACACCAAACTTGGAGAAAATAAACTGATAAAAATAATGAAAAGCTCAAGAAAAGGAGACAAAACAGGATTAGACAGGATACTCTTCCAACTCCGACAACAACACCTGATAACCAAGGAAGAATTCAACAAACGCCACGACCAAATGGTATACGAAAAAATATGATGAAAAAAGTTGACGAAAAATTATTTTGCGACAAATGCCACAACCCCATCAAACTTGGAGAAATCACAATCACAGACGGCACCATAACATACTGCACCAAATGCTGGAACAACTGGAAACAACCCCACACACCAAAAGACCTCACCAAGCCACCTGAAAACAAAACACCCTTGAAGGAACCACACTTCCTTGTAGAAGACGACATACCTACAACAGAAAACACCAACAAACCCCACAAAAAAAAATACCAACACCACCTTACCAACAGTGTATGTACTTCCCCTTTTTTTTTCGCACACTCCTCCCCCCCCCACCGTTCTTTGTATCCCCCTCTATGCATGGCTTGTAGAGGGGTGAAACAAGCCTTACAAATCTAAACCCCTTTAGCAAGGCATCCTTGGGGGAATAAGAAGGAAAAGGAGCGAAGTTTTTTTTTTCGTTCCTAATTAGAACCATAAATACAGGGTAAAAAATACAAAAGATATACTATATTTTGGTATCTTATTTTGTGGGTATGGGGGCTGTATCTTTGGTTTGTGTATGATATTGGGGGCTCTCTGGGAGCCCCTATATACAGTATAGCAAGTTCACACCTTTTCCTTCTACAAGCCTCTTGTATTGCCTCTTTATGCCTATTCTATTTGTAACACCTTGG
>Ga0307928_10002762_pt1 | contig 13441 bp, 10 predicted proteins | sample AceLakmetagen232_FD_201815 | JGI IMG/M metagenome (GOLD analysis project Ga0307928, IMG submission 201815) | Saline water microbial communities from Ace Lake, Antarctica - #232 | ecosystem: Environmental > Aquatic > Non-marine Saline and Alkaline > Saline | place: Antarctica: Ace Lake... | reverse complement strand
TTCTTGGTGTTGACCCAGGGATAGCTGCTGTTGGCTATGGAGCTGTCGAATTAGAAAAGAAAAACAGCCTTCCTATTGTTCTTGATTATGGGGTAATCAAAACTCAACCTTATCAAGAAGAAGCTGCTCGCCTAGCAATTATTGAAAAAGCTTTGTTGCAGATTATTAAAACCTTAAAACCAAACATTGTTACCGTCGAAAGCATCTACTTCTTCCGCAACCAGAAATCAATTATTGGAGTTAGCCAGGTTAAGGGAATAATCTTGTTGACAGCCGAAAGAGAAAAGGTTCCCGTCTACGAATTTACCCCCCTTGAAACGAAATTAATTATTGCTGGATATGGGAAAGCCTCCAAGGAGGAAATGCAGGAAGCTATTCAGAAGAAGTTAAAGATGCGAAAAATTCCTACTCCAGATCACGCCGCTGACGCCCTAGGAGTTGCAACTTGTTTCTTAATAAAGAACCAATTTTTATCCTAAAAAGTTTTTTTGAAAATTAAAAACTCCTCGACAAGAGGAGTTTTTTAACGCTTATCCCTAACCAACCTTAAATTAATTTAATAAATTTCCTTTTCCCTCTTTGGACAATCATTCCCGATTTAACTAAAACTTCCTTTTGCCAATCGTTTTGTGTTTTGTCGTTAATACGAATCCCTCCTTGTTCAATTAATTGTCGAGCCTTGCTCCGCGAAGTTGTTAGGCCGATTCGTACTAAAAGGGTTAAAATATCTTCTTTTCCTTCCTTGGTTTTTACTTCTGGTATTTTAATTGGTTGTTTTTGATTCTGAAAAACACGATTAAATTCGTCTTGGGCAAGCTGAGCTTCCTGAGAATCATAATAAAACTCCACAATTTCCCGAGCTAAACTAGCCTTGCTTTGTCGAGGACCTTTCTTGAGTTGTTCTTTTATTTCTTCGTCATCTAATTGAGTAAGAAGATTGAAGTAAGGCAAAATCAAAGAATCAGAAATCGACATAATTTTGCCGTACATTTCTCTTGGTTGAGCACTAAGAGCAATATAATTATCCTCAGATTTACTCATTTTCTTTGTTCCTTTCGTCCCTTCAATTAAGGGACATAAAATTACATCTTGAAGCTCTTGTCCGTATTGCCTTTGAACTTGGCGCCCCATTAACATATTAAACCTCTGATCCGTTCCTCCAATTTCAACATCTGCCTTAAGGGCTACCGAATCATATCCTTGAAGAAGAGGATATATAAATTCTCTCACCGTGAAATCGCTATTGCTTTTGAGGCGAGCCTGGAAACTAGCACGAGTTACTAGCTGTCGATAGGTAGCTGCGCCGGCAAGCTCTAGCATTCCCCTAGCAGACATCTTCTCCCACCACTCACCGTTATGTCTTACCTCTACTTTAGTAAGATCAATAATTTTCCCAGCTTGTTCTTGGTAGGTTTTCATATTCTGTTTTATCTGATCTGTCGATAGAATTGGGCGTGATTTCACTCTTCCGCTAGGATCACCGATAGAAGCAGTAAAATCACCAATTAAGAGAATAATTTTGTGTCCTCTTTTTTGGAGTTCTCGTAAGGCTAGAAGGCAAACCGAATGACCTAAATGAAGCACCGAAGAAGTCGGATCAATACCAAATTTTATTCTTAGTTTTCTTCCGTTTTGTAAAACTTTCCGAAAATGTTTATCAACAATCACTTCTTCTGTTCTTCGCCAAAGTATATTGTTTTTATCTTTGCTTGTTTTTGTTTCCATTTTCTTTTATTTCCATTTCCATTATAATGATTAAAAATACAAAAGCGAATTATGAAATTAAAATCTTCTCCTTTTTGGAGAATCATTAAAAATCTCCTCGGTTTATTTTCTGTTATCTTTTTCGTTCTAGTGCTTGGAGGAATTGTCCTTTTTGCCGATTATATTCATGATTTTCCTCGTCCAGAGAAATTCTCCGAAAGTCAATTTGCTGAACCTACTAGAATATATGATCGAACTGGTGATGTTCTTCTTTATTCAATGATTAATGAAGAGAATCGAACTCTCGTTCCCTTAGAAGACGTTTCTCCTTTGCTTCAGCAGGCGATAATTGCCACTGAAGACAAGAACTTCTATTCGCATCGTGGCATTGATATTCCAAGCATTGTTCGAGCTATTTCTACCGATCTGAAAATGAGAGCTCCTGTACAAGGAGCTTCAACTATTACTCAACAGCTAATTCGTTCTTATTTTTTAAACAATGACAAAACGTTACGCCGAAAAACCAAAGAAATTATTCTAACTATAGGATTAGAAAAAAAATATTCCAAGGAACAGATATTAGAATGGTATTTGAATCAAATCCCCCTGGGATCAAATTTCTATGGAGTAGAAACAGCCAGTCGAGGGTATTTCAATAAGTCAGCTAAGGAAGTTAGCCTCTCTGAAGCAGCCACTCTGGCGGCCTTAATTAAAGCTCCGAGCGCTCTTTCTCCTTATTCGAAAAATCTTTCTGGGTTATTAGCCCGTAAAGATTATGTTTTATCAAGAATGGTTGAAGAGGGCTATATTTCTCTTGCCGAAAAAGAAAAAACTCAAGAAGAAGAAGTTGTTTTTAATGATCCAGTTCTTTTTAATAAAGCGATTCATTTCACCTTGGAAGTTAAAAAGGAGCTAGAAGAAAAATACGGCCTTTCTTATCTACAAAGAGAGGGTTTGAAAGTGTATACTTCTCTCGATTGGAATCTCCAACAACAAGCTCAAGAAACCATGGAGTCAGCCATTGAAGATAATAAGCTCTACCATATTTACAATGGAGCTTTAGTTGCTATTGAGCCAAAAACGGGACAAATATTAAGCATGGTTGGATCAAAAAATTATTTTGCAGAATCTTATCCAGCAAACTGTGAAAATACCCCTGCGCAATGTTTGTTTAATCCTAAGTTTAATGTTGCCACCCTGGGAAAACGACACCCAGGTTCAGCCTTAAAGCCATTTGTTTACGCAACTGCTTTTCAGAAAGGTTTTTCCGATAACTACATTGTCGTTGACGAAAAAACCGATTTTGGAATATGGGGAGAGGAAAGATATATTCCTAAAAACTATGACAATTTCTTTCGGGGACCAATAACTCTTCGGTCTGCTCTCGCTCAATCCTTAAATATACCCGCTGTTAAAGTTTTTATGAACCTAGCAGGAATTGAAGATAGCTTAACAACAATGCGTCAATCCGGAATAACTTCTGATTTACCAGCTGTTCCCTCAATTGTTCTTGGTGGTGGCGAAATAAAACTTATTGATCTTACTTCTGCTTACGGTGTTTTCGCCACCAAGGGATTAAGAGTTCCTCCGGTTTATATCGTGAAAATCGAGGATCGGGAAAACAATGTAATATACTCTAGTTATTCCACGAATCACAGAAGGGTTTTGAGTCAGGAAACAGCTCAAACTATTACTAGTATTCTGTCTGACGAAGACGCTCGCGCTCCAATGTTTGGTTATAATTCTAACTTATATATCCCTGGTTATGATGTCGCGGTAAAAACAGGAACAACCCAAAAGTACATTGACTTTTGGTCTGTCGGTTACAACGAAGATCTAGTTGTCGGTCTTTGGATGGGAAACAACAACCAAGAACCAATGGCTCATATTCCTTCTGTGATCTCCGCAGGGAAGACGTGGAATGAGTTCACGCAATACGCTCTTCAATACCTAGATAAACAAAAGTCCTCCGGAGAATAATTTCCAGAGGACTTAAGATGTTGGATTGAGTTTCTTATGACTTGATTGGCATCAAAATATAAAAGTAGGAATCATCTTCTGCTGATTTTATTAAGCAGGCTTTTTCTTCGTCAACAAAACTTAGAACAACTTCTTTGCTATTAATGTTCGTTAAGGCATCTGTTAAAAACCTACAATCAAAAGATATTTTAAGATCATCACCCTTCAGCTCTATAGGAAGAGAAGATTCACTTTTCCCAATACGTGCACTTTGGGCTTCGATTATTAGTTTTTTCTCTTTAGAAGATATATTTAACTTGACCTCATTAACTCTGTCGCTAAAGACACTAGCTGTTTTAACTCTTGATAAGAAATCTTTTCTATCAACTCTTAAAACAAAATTATATTTCTTTGGGATAATTTCCTGATACTCCGGGTAACTTCCTTCCACTAGTCTAGAAATTATTCGAACACGAGGGTGTTCTGTCTCTGTCATTGGTGTTTCGAATAAAATTTGACCAGAGGAAAAACAAATCTTGATTGATTGATTTTCATCTGCTAAAACAGCAATCAAATGCTGGGCTGTTTTGTGAGGGAGAATTAATCCAATCGATTTTTTAATTGTGTTCTTGCTTTTCAAGAGAATGGTTTTTTGAGATAAACGAAAACTATCTGTTGCTGCTATCAACACCTTATCCTTAGAAAAATTAAGATAAATCCCAGAAATTTCTGGACGAGTTTCTGATAAAGCTACGCAATTAACAACCTGTTCAAGCCCATGACAAAAGTCAGCACTATTTAATTCAAGGCATTCTTTCTCCTCTATTCCTGGAATAAGAGGGAATTCCTCTACTTTTAATCCTTGTAAATTATTTTTACTAATTTCGTCTTGAATCAATAACGATTCTTTGTTGCTTTGTAGGCTAAGTTTTGAAGAAGTTATCGATTTAATAAGATTTGAAAAATTTCTTGCTGGAATAACAATTTCTCCTTCTTTCTCAACTTTTGCTAAAGCCCACCAATCAATTGCAACTTCTAGGTCGGTTGCCGTAAGATGAAGAAAGTTTTTTTCGGCCTTCACCATAATCCCTTCAAGAATAGGAAGACTAGTTGTCTTCGCAATCGTTCGACTAACGATATTTATTCCATAATTCAATTTTTCTCTAAGAACTTGTAATTTCATAGTAATAATAAAGATTAATTATTTAAAAAGAATTATTGTTATTAGGAAGATGGAATAAGTTAATAAGTAATACTTTTCTCTGATTTTTCAGGGCTTAGAGGCGTTTTTAGGAATGGATATGCTGTGGATAAATTCTTCAAAAGATAGGGACTAATATTCTTGGTTTTTTTTGAGGTTAAAATTTTAAACAACTTACTCACTTTTCTTGCTCAGATTTTCCTCAACTTATCCCGAGTAAATCCTTTCTCTAATAAGATGAATCTCTTCAGCGATTCGTTGGTCTTGTTCGATAGCAGAAGATATCTTTTGACAAGCATACATGGCAGTTGTATGGTCACGTCCTCCAAAAGTTTCGCCAATACTAGGGTAAGATTTTCGTAATTCCTCTCTTAATAAATACATGGCTACTTGTCTTGGTTGAGCAATATCCCTCCTTCGGCTAGAAGAGAAAATTTGCTTAATATCAAGACTATAGAATCTCGAAACAGATTCAATTATTTTCTTAACAGTCGTCGTTTTTGTTGGAGATTGAACTAGATCACGAAGGAGAATTTTTATTTTTTTAATGTCAGGTAATTCTCCGTATAACTTTTGAAAAGCGCAGAGACGATTTACAGCTCCTTCTAATTCACGAACGTTGTTTTGAACATTAAAAGCGATATATTCTAGGACATCTTGATCGGGGCACACACCACTTTCTTGAATTTTTGATTCTAAAACAGCAAGTCGACTTTCGTATTCTGGGCGACTTATATCAGCAATCATTCCTCCCTCGAACCGAGATTGTAATCTCTTTTCTAAAGTGGGAATAGCACTGGGTAGACGATCAGAAGAAAGAACGATTTGTTTGTTTTTTTGGTAAAGAGCGTTAAAAAGATGGAAAAATTCTTCTTGAGTTTTTTCTTTTCCTGATAAAAATTGAACGTCGTCAACAATCAAAACGTCAAGATTTTGTAATTCAAATTTTAATTTTTCAATTGATTTTTCTCTAATAGAAGCAACAATTCGCGAAACAAATTTTCCAGTAGAAATATATTCTATTTTACTAGATTTATTCTTTTCTTTGATGTTATTACCAATAGCCTGAAGGAGATGTGTTTTTCCGAGACCAACCCCTCCGTATATAAACAAGGGATTATAAGCGTGTCCGGGATCTTCTGAAACTGCCCAAGCAGCAGCATGAGCTAATTCGTTAAAAGGAGCAGTTACGTATTGTTCGAAAGTATAGCGAGGATTGAGGCCAGTATTTTGATTGGTCCTCAATTGCTCAAAAGAGGATTGACTATTTCTTGTTATCTGGGGAGCCAAAGAAGCCTCAACATCTTCTTCTTCTAAGTGAACGATAGTATAATGTATTTTTTTAATAGTGGAGTCTAATTCCTGGAGAATTTTTAAAATAGAAGAATGGTATTTTTTGCTTAACCACTCTTTCGAAAAATTATTAGGAACGGAAATAAAAACTTCTTGGTCGGTTTTCTCGATAATTTTTGTATTCTTAAACCAAGTCGCGAAGTTTGCTGGGGAAACCTTAAATTGTAGTTGGGCTAAGACAGATTGCCACAATTCTTCCTTAGTCATATTTTTTATTGTAGCATAAAATTGCAAGCTTTCCCAAAACTCCCCACAACATCAACAAAAACGAAATTTTGTTAATAACCTGTGTATAAACTGAGCAATACAAACAGATTGACCAAAGGCTTCTTGGTTGTTATTCTAATAGATAATCTTTTTATCTTATGTTATCTCGATCTAATCGTTTAACTCGAAATAAAGATTTTCAACGAATTTACGATCACGGGCAGACTTGTCGTGGTCCTTATTTAATGATCAAAGTTTTAAAAAATGAATTATCGATTAATCGCCTCGGAATAGTGGTTAGCAAAAAAGTTTCTAAAAAAGCGGTTACTCGTAACAAAATTAAACGTTGGATAAGATACTTATTTAGTCAGGAGCTTTTTCAATTAAAGCCAGGATATGATATCATGGTGATTACTTATCCGAAAATTAGAAGCCAAGAATACAAAACAATCAAAGAGAATCTAGCGGAAGTTTTTAAAAAAGCTAAATTATTGTAAAGCATGTCTATCATTTCTATTTTTAATTTATTTTTGTATCAGCCTTCTTTCAACCTATTAATCTTGTTGTACGTTTATATCCCTGGACATGATTTGGGGGTGGCGGTCATCGTTCTCACAATATTGGTGCGCCTGCTCTTTTATCCTCTTACTGTTAAGTCGATTAAAACTCAAGAGGCAATGAATAAAATACAGCCTCGCTTAAAAGAAATAAAAGAGAAGTTTAAGAATGACGTCCAGAAGCAATCAGCAGAGATGATGGCGCTTTATAAAAAACACAACATTAGTCCTTGGTCTAATTTTCTTTTGATGCTTATCCAGATCCCGGTCATAATCGCTTTGTTTCAAGTCTTTTCTCGTGGTTTCGGCCCAGAGATTCTACAACCAAATCTTTACTCCTTTATTGCTATGCCGGACCTATCTTCTCCGACTTTATTCGGAATTCTTAATTTAACTCAGCCAAACATTGTGGTGGCCGTCTTAGCCGGAGTGACTCAGTTTTTCCAGACAAAAATGATTACACCTTCTCCCAAGAAAGATAAGGGAGCATCAAAGAAAGCAACTGGAGTAGGAATGCAAAAATCTATGCTTTATCTTTTCCCTCTTTTTACTATTTATATTCTTTCGCGTTTAAATTCAGCTGTCGGTCTATACTGGTTAACCAGCAATCTTTTTGCTTTAGTTCAGCAATATTATTTGCTTAAGCGCAAACATGATTAAAGGAAAAGAATTAAAATTAGTTCAAGAAATTGTCCAGAATTTTTTTCAACAAATGTCGCTTGAATGTTCGATAAAAGTTGAGGGTTCTTCTCCAGGGACAATCAATATCGAAATAGAAGCCGAGGAAGCACCAATATTAATTGGAATAAACGGAGAAACTCTTTTAAGTATTCAAAGTTTATTGAAGAAAATTCTAACAAAAAGACTAGATCGGTTAATTTTTGTGGATTTTGATATTAACGGTTATAAAAAAACAAAATCAAAGCAACTTAAGGATTCTGCGGCAACTACCGCTGATCAGGTTGCTTTGACCGGAGTGAAAGAAGTTCTTCCTTCGATGTTTGCTTGGGAGAGAAGAATTGTCCATCTTGCTCTTATCGAGCGAAAAGATGTTTACACAGAAAGTGAAGGAGAAGGAAAAGAGAGAAGGGTAATGATTAAACCGACTTCCTAGAGCTCTATTGATGAAGCCTGTTCGACAATAGGGATAATAGAAATACGTTTTACCTTTGGACGAAAAGCAACAGTTCCTCGCAAGATGGAACTGCTTTTTAAATCAGTGGTGCTATCCCTAAAAACCTGACAATCAGCACCAGCGTTTTCCTCATTATTATAGAGAGTGTCGTTACTCAATACCACCCAATAGCTTCCATCGACTTTGACGGAATAAATTCGTTCAAGGCCATTCCACGGATAATTAATCTCTTCTTCCCAGAAGTATTCGTGTCCATTTTGAATTTCGGCAGCAGAAATAGTGTGGCAACCAGCTCCGCTAACGTCGGTTGCGAAATCAAGGTTTTGGCAAAAAGTAACCCCACCTTTTAATTCTTTGCTGAACTGACGGGCAAAAACTTCAACACTGCGAATGCGACTTGGTTCAATATCTAGATCATCTAAGGCAGTGCATTTAGGAAGGATAGTGTAATTAATGTTTTCTGCGAGATTGTGGGTGTCTACTTCCCTTCCTTCGTGAACAATACCACATTGGCCCTCTCCTCCAGTCTTGGTATGAAAGACTCCTCCCCAATAAATATCAGGAGAATAATAATCAAGAGTGTCATTGTCATGACTAGATATCCAACCCTCAGCATTATTATAAGTAAAGCGAAAGCGGAGGGATTCAGTGCGATCATTGAAAAGCCCTAAGTCGCTGCTTCCTATTCCAATTGGCAAAGGAAGATTATTTGGATAATCTTCAAAATTTATTCGGCAACCTCCGCCAAATATTCCTGCTGATGGGAATAACACTAATCCGGAAATTAAATCGTCGAAGTAGATAGATTTGGGGTTAGAAAAGAGTTCTTGGCGAGTATTTCCGCTCGCATCAACGAAATTATTTTCTATCGTTGTAAACGCTCCTCCGGCATAGTTATATTCAGGGAAAAGAAAAATAGCGCTTAATTCTTCTTTGGGGCTTTCGATTTCAACGAAATCTATTTCAAAATCAGTCGGCAAAATAATTTCGGAAGTACTTTCCTGAATACAAAAGAGATCTTGTTTGCCTGTGTCAACATCTGGTTTGCTATATAGGCAAATGCCATGAGTAGGAATGAGAGGTTCGTCAGTTATTCCCACAAGGCTCGGATTAATCGTGTGAACGACTAAGTAAGATCCCAAAACGATTACAATCCCGAAAAGTCCTCCGTAAATTTTAGTTCGAGCGTTTTTCATTTTTGTTATTGAGCCAGCAGAAATTAAGTAAGAAATTCCTCCATAAACAAGAATAACAAAAGCAATTATTCCAACGCTCTCGATAGCGAAATAAAATAAATAACTAAGATAAGCAGCATGGTCAGCATCTGTTGAGGGAGCGGCTTGTCCGCCAGGAAGAGTAGGGTAATGAATTTCTAATTCTCGAGCGGAAAGAGAATCTGTTTTAAGGGTAAAAAAAACTCCCATTAAAACAAGGCAAATAAAAATGATAAAAAGATTTTTTGAGAAAGTTTTCATTTTTAATAAATTAATTTTGATTTAATTTTCTCCTTCTCCTGCCTCTGCGCAGAAGTAATTCATCATCAAGTCCTTAATGGCTTCTTGGCAGATTAAGCCATCTCGATTACTAGCGCAAGCTTTCTTTTCGTCTTCTGATAAAGCATTGTTTCCATAAGGAGAATCGCTATTGTAGGGATAGCAATTTTCGAAATCGGGGAAAATAGTGATTCGAGAAGTGGATAACTTATCAAGCAAAATCGAACAACTAAACAAATCTTTAGCGGTTGTATTTTCTCCGAATCCAGAAATGCAAGTTTCTAGTTTTTGGCGAACGTTCATTAATTGATTGATCAATTCTGTCCTATTTGGATCATCTTTTTTCAAATTCTTAGCCTCAATTAAATTAATCAAATGGTCAGTTCTCTTTTTAACTGATCTCTCTTCTTCTTCGAACCACTGGTTAACCTCAGCGCTTCTCGTTTTAATTACACTTAATGGACAGGGATGCATCTCCATGCTAGGGGCATTACAAGTACTACACGGACAACCAGGGCAACCACTACAATCGTTACATCGACAACCATGAGTAGTGTAACAACCGCCACGCTTACAATGAGTGGCAGCAGAATCTCGAGTTGTTATCGTTCCTGAATTACATAGACAGCGAGGGGGTAAATTATAGAGAGTGCATTGATTACCGGGATTTTTCTTGTCGTAAACCGGACAAGCTTCTTCAGGGACAGAAGTTTCGACCAAGGTAGTTAGTTGAGGAATAATTTTTTCAATATAGGCTTCGGCGTCATCAATCAGCTCGCCAACCGAAGCAGTCCCAATCGGAAAACCATCTTCTATTTCGGTATCAACAACACCTTCTATAATCTTCTGGCGGGCAGTAATTTTCTTTGCTCGTTCAGAAAAAGGTTTCGGGCAATAAAAAGTAAAAGCGTCTTGATCAAAGACATAACATTCTCGTTCTTCTCCTTGATTTTCGCTAGTTTCTGGTTCAACTCGGCAAACAATTCCTTCTTCGTCAGATGGCATTCTTTCATCTTTCCCTTGCTCGTTGTTTATAAGGTATTTCGAACATTTGTAACTCGTCTGAGTTTGATTGTTCCACCATTGTTCGACTTCAGTTCCTTTTTTTAGTTTATCAAGATCGCAATCTCCACACGAGATTTTCTCCCCACCTTCTTTGCAATCCTTGCAGTTAAAATCTCGACAATACTTTGTAATATCAAGTTGTTGTTCCTGATCACATTCTTCTCCCCATTGATGTGGTTGACCATTAAGACAGAAGACAAATTGTTTTGTTCTTTCCTGGGTAATTTCTTTGATGTCGTAAAAAGAGGAATGGCTTATTATGGTTTGATATTGACAGTCGCTTTTATAAAGGCCTTCTGCCTTTTCAAGATAAGATAAATCTACTTCAAGACTGGATTTATAAGCTGGAAGAAAATGATAAGCGAGATATCTTAATTTATTGACAGTAGTTAACTGGGAATAATCTTCTGTGGAAACGTGAACCAATTCACTGTCTTTCAAACAGTCGTGTCCGCCAATGACTTGTTTCATGTTTAAAACCTTTTCCCGAATTTGATTCATTTCTCCGCGACCAGGACAAGGGTCTCCTGCACAAAGACCTCCGCAGTTACAAGTTCCTGCGGGAGGACAGGGACAGCCACCACAACCACAATATCCACAGGCACATTGACTAGATAAATCCGCCAATCTTTTTGATTTATCGCGAAGTTCTTTTCCTTTAATTTGAATTGCTTCACTAATCCCCTTAAGGCAATCCAAGCGGTCGTTTCGAGTAATCGGCTGCGCCTCATTCAGGAATTCCCCTTTGTTATCAAAAGCGTAACATAGGTAAGCAATTTCAGCGTCTTCAGCTGTGGCGTTGGGCCATTGTTCGGGGAAATCGACTTTCATTTTTTCGGCAATTCTTTCTAATTCTCCCAAGGGAATTACGGGAGATGGATCAAACTGATCGTAGCGACAATCAACAAGTTCACCAGAATCATCGAAGCAACTAATATTCTTAGTTAAAATTCTTTCTTCTAGTAACGCTCCAAAAGGGATTTCTTGAAAACCATGGACCATTTCTTCAAAAGGAAGAGGAAGAGGGCCTGGTTCTTCTGTAATTCCTGGAGGAAGCTCTTCGAGGATTGGTTGGATTAGCTGAGGGTTTATTGTCTGAAGAATAAGATAAGAAAAAACGACAATCATTAATCCGGCTATTCCACCAATTATTTGTCGTCGAGCAGAACTCTTTGCTGAAACGGAACTGGCTGAAAAAAGATATTTTATTCCACCATAAATCAAAACTGCAAGACAGATAATGCCGATTGATCTGATGCTGTAATTAAAAACAGTTCCGATTAAATTAGAAAAATCTTCTTCGGCAGCGAAAATCAAGGAAGGAAAAGAAATCAAGCAAAAAATGTTTATCAAAAAAAAGAAAGTAATGCTTTTTTTAATTATTTTAATAATCATTTGTTTAAATTGCCTTAATTATCGTTCTTGATTGTTAAATAAACCGTTATAATCCAAGAGGCGGCAACATCTCCCAGGAAAGGAATGGATTCGATGAAAGCAGGGAGAACGCTTCGTTTTAACAATCTTTTTAATATTTTTGCTGATTTTCCTTTTATTTGACCAGAACGCATTAAAGTCCAAACGCCAAAAATAATTAAGCCGGCGATATCAAGCCCTGCGGAAATAACCAAGCCGATTGGCGCCAAGACAATGGTTAAACACAGAATAAAACAGAGAAGTCCTCCTAAATCAAGAAGCCCGGCGATAAAAAACATTAAAAAGGCATCGGGTGATAAAAAATTAGGAGAATTATCTTCCATGATTTAAATTTCTTTTTTGATCATTCTCTTGGCTTCTTGAATCTTGGCAACCTCGGCTGGATTAGTAGTAATAATTTGGTCTTCGGCATAAGAAGCAACTACTTGCATTGCTACTCTTTTTGTTCCCGCAAAGAAAATTCCTTCCCCGACTTGAGTTGAAAGAAGAAGCTCTTTCTCTCTATTGGTCAGCCCAAAAGTTTCTTGAATTAATCCAATCGAAGCAGAGGACTGTTTCATTAATAATTGAAGGGAAGAATTATTAATAATTGGTTTCCCGTAACGTGAGCCCATAAAATCACTAACGTCCTGCGTAATGGTTGTTAGGCCGAGCCAATATTTTCGGGCTCTTTTAGCCATGCCAAAAAGAAAAGAGGCCCCGTCTTCTGTTTTCATAATCCACCAAGCTTCGTCAATAACAATAACCCTTTTCTTTAATGTTCCGCGAACGGAACTCCAAATATGATGAAGAATAATATACATGGCAATTGGTCTCAAGTCATCGCTCATGTTCTTGATGCCGAAAACGATTAATTTATTCTTCATATCAACATTAGTGGGTTGATTGAAAAAATTGGCATAACTCCCTCGAGTGTATTTACGAACTCTACGCAATAAAGACTGGGCTCCATCCATGCTTTCAAGCACTCCTTCAAAATCTTGCATTAAAGGAGGTTTAAGTCGAGAGAAGTCTGTTTGTGGGGTAATATCGCAAGCAGCGTAAGTGGCCGTAAGGGCTTGATCAATAATTGCATCTTCTTCAGGAGTTAAGCCACCCAACATTGTTCGAAAGAGTCCCACTAAATCAATGACGTTACGCCGAATAACATTAGCAGGATCTTCGTCGGCCATTGGTTTCGGTAAATCGAAAGCATTAAGATGATTGGGAGAAGAAAGAGAAATGTGGAAATAAGATCCATCAACGGCGTCGGAGAGATACTTGTATTCATTTTCTGGATCAATAACCATGACATCGACGCCTTCCATCAGTTGGCGTAGAATTTCCAGTTTAG
>Ga0307928_10002761_pt1 | contig 13442 bp, 14 predicted proteins | sample AceLakmetagen232_FD_201815 | JGI IMG/M metagenome (GOLD analysis project Ga0307928, IMG submission 201815) | Saline water microbial communities from Ace Lake, Antarctica - #232 | ecosystem: Environmental > Aquatic > Non-marine Saline and Alkaline > Saline | place: Antarctica: Ace Lake... | reverse complement strand
TCTGGTAACGAAGGAGAATCAACAAGTTTTGCAACTCTTTTCTCAGCTTTACTTTTTCTTAAGTAGAGTCTAGTTTTAGTTGCGTGTCCAACAACATTTCCGCCTACAGGGGCAGTTGGATCTCCAAATAAAATATCTGGTCGACTCATTACTTGGTTTGTTACAAGAACTGTAATATTATACATCTCAGCTAATTTTTGTAAAGTTCGAAGATGTGTATTAAGTTTTTGTTGTCTTACAGCTAAAGTTCCACGTCCAACATATTCAGCACGAAATTGTGCCATTAAAGAATCTACAATAAGTAGTTTTATATTTTTCTCTTTAATCATTTCTGCAGCTTTTTCTGCGAGTAACATTTGATGATCTGCATTATATGCACGTGCAACAAATACATTTTTTAGAACAGTGTCGACATCTAGTCCAAATTTTTTAGCTACTTGTATAACACGTTCTGGTCTAAATGAATTTTCACTGTCAATGTAAAGACATGCTCCTTCAAGCCCACCTTGTTCAAGTGGAAGTTGTACAGTTACACATGTTTGAAAACACCATTGACTTTTTCCTGAAGCCATTTTTCCATAAACTTCTGTTATGGATTGAGTTTCAATTCCGCCCCCGATTAATGAATCAAGTTCAGTTGAACCTGTTGTTATTCTTCCAACAAGTTTTCTTTTTTCAGCTAAAATGTCAGCTGATTCAAAACCCATTTCAAGAGCATCTCGTGCAGCTTTAATTGCTTTATCTGCAGTTCCATCTCCAAGTCCAGCAATTTCTTTAAGTTCCATTGGGGAAGCTACTGCCATTTGTTCAAGTGTTTTGTATCCTGCATCAAAAAGTTTTTTTGCAGCTGTTTCTCCAATTCCAGGGAGACCTTCTATTGTCGTTATCTTTTTCGCCATTTTATCACCTCGTAAAAGCACGTTGAGCTCTTAATCGGCGAGATAAGACCCCTTGCACTTTTCTAATATACAATAATTAGGTTCCATTCTTTATAAATCTCTTTTGGGTGTAATGCCGGTTGAAAATAAAAAAGTGTCCTAGAATATGTGTGTTTAATTTTTCTCGAATTAACCTTATTAATCTTTTGACTTTCTCTTATGAAGTAGCCAAGTATTTTTGGTCTGGTGAGCAAAAAATTGGTTTTTCCCCAACACAACTACTTTTGTTGTGAAATTAAATGTAGCCATACGGCTGAACAGTTGAGGTGTTTGAATGAATGAAATAAGTAGAGATAAGAATGCAAAAATATTTGCAAAAGAATTAATTAGTTTCCTAGGTGATGCTAATGAATTGTAAATGTGGCGAACTAAAAAGTTGGTTAAAAAAAGAAATAAACCACCTTGAAGAATTAAAAGAAGTGATGACACCTGGGAGTAAATTATACCATATTGTTGATGCGAAGATATCATCTTACTTAATTGTTTTAGAAGGATTAGATTAATTTTTCTTTACATATTTTTTATGAACAAAATCTTTGAAGTCTTCACTTTCAACTTCTTCCCATTCCCTAAAATCAACTTCTGGAAATAAAACATTTCCTTTGTGGTCTTCTTTTACCCAAGAAATGTGTAAAGTGTCAACGAATGGCAAAAATGCTTTGTAAACACTAGCTCCGCCAATACAAAAAATTTCTTTTTCAAATTCTTTAGCTTTTGCAATTGAAGATTCAATAGAAGTACAAACAGTAGCTCCTTCTAAATTATAAGGTTTCCAGTCAAGAACAATGTTGTTTCTATTAGGAAGTGGGCGAAATTTTTCAGGTAAAGAATCCCAAGTGGTTTTTCCCATAATGACAGTTTGCCCGTTAGTTTTTTTACGAAATACAGCCAGATCGTCTTTTAGATCCCAAACAAGATCTCCATCGTTCCCAATTACTCGATTTTTTGTCATTGCTACAATTAAATTAACACTCATTTCTTCACCATATATTTTTATTACTTACATGCTTAAAATATGTTGGTTGAGTGCATGACAGAAGAACATCCAGAGTATCAATATCTAAATTTATTAAAAGACATAATGAAAAATGGTAATATAAAAAAAGATTATGCAACAGGAACTGAATTAAAAAGTGTTTTTGGAAGAATCTCACATTATGATTTATCAAAAGGATTTCCACTTCTAACAACAAAAAAAGTTTTTCACAGAGGAATACTCCATGAACTTGTTTGGTTTATTCGTGGAGATACAAACATAAAATATTTAGTTGATAACAACGTTCACATTTGGGACGACTGGCCATATAAAGTTTATAAAAAAGAAATGGAAAAAGGAAATGTAGAAAAGTTAACTCAAGATGATTTTATTGCAAAAATAAAAGAAGAAGAAGTTGGAAGCGAGTATGTAAAAAAGTGGGGAGAACTTGGACCCGTTTATGGAAGACAGTGGAGAAAATGGAAAGCGAGTGATGGGCGTGAAATTGATCAACTTCGTTGGGCACTTTGGAAAGCAAAAGAATATTCAGATAGAAAACACGCTTGTGTTAGTGCATGGAATCCAGAATTAATTTATGAAATGGCAAATGAAGACGTACGAACAATGGCAATCCCACCATGTCATTCTTTTTTCCAATTAAATGTACAAAATGGAAAGCTAAGTTTAGCATTATTTCAAAGAAGTTGTGATTCGTTTTTAGGAGTTCCATTTAATATTGCGTCATATGCCGCACTAACAATGGCAATGGCACAAATGATTGGAGTAGAAGCAGGGGAGTTTGTTCACTTTTATGGAGATATTCACATTTATGGAAATCACTACGAACAAGTAAAAGAACAAGTGTCTCGTGAACCAAGACCTTTTCCAAAACTTACAATAAATAAAAGAATAAATAGTATTGATAATTTAGATGATATTAAATTTGAAGATTTTGAGCTCACTGATTATGATCCACATCCAGCTCTAAAAGGAGACATTACTGTTGTTGGTGGATTTGATGAAAAAGATAGAAAGAATTGGAAAAAGAAAAGTTAATTTTTTCCTTTTTTTATAATTGTTCTAAAAGATTAAATTTTTTGATTAAGTCTAATTCCTCATGAAAAAAATCAGTTAATTTTTCTTTAGCATCTTCAATTTTTACCCAATCATACTCAGTATGTTCTTCACTTAAAGTAATATTTGAATCAAGAGCTTTACAAAGAAAAATTGTCAAAGTAATTGTTTGCCCATCGTCTCGATTAAAATGTTTCACACTAAAAGGCATAACAACTTCAATATCAAGACCAACCTCTTCCCTGACTTCTCTTTTAAGTCCAAGAATTGGGTCTTCTCCAATCTCAAGTCTTCCCCCGGGCCCTTCCCAAATGTTTGGGGTTTGCACATCTGTGGGTCTTCTTTTGATTAAAAGCAATTTTCCATCATTAATAATAAATGCTTTTGCAGCATTTCTAGCTTCCATAAATATATTTCACCCAGTGCTTTTCTTAATTATATCTTCATGGCAAGTTTTGCCAATTTAGTAGGTGTGGGCATATTTCATTTTTAAAATTGATATTATTATGTATTACTCCAACCCGTTCCAAATAAATACTTTTTTGTTGTTATTATTTTGGGTGTTAGAATATGTTTGAAGAACTTGCAAAAGAAGATAAACTAATTTATGATTTAATAATCGCAGAAAAAGAAAGACAAATGGATGGGATTGAACTAATTCCGTCAGAAAACCTAGTAAGTCGCGCAGTTCTAGAAGCAATGGGTTCTTACCCAAATAATAAATATAGTGAAGGTTATCCAGGAAAAAGATATTATGGTGGAAACGAAGTAATTGATAAAATAGAAAATGAAGCAATTAATCGATGTAAAACTTTATTTGGAGCAGAACACGTAAACGTTCAACCAAATAGTGGGTCTCCAGCAAACATGGCAGCATACGCAGCTTTACTTTCTCCAGGCGACAAAGCTCTTGGAATGAAATTAACAGAAGGTGGACATCTAACTCACGGGCATAAAGTAAATTTTAGTGGAAAGACATATGATTTTTCGCAATATGGTGTTGACAAAGAAACAGAAACACTAGATTATGATAAAATTTTAGAACAAGCACAAAAAGAAAGACCAAAATTAATTCTTAGTGGTTATACAGCGTATCCACGAAATATTGATTTTAAAAAATTTAGAAGTATTTGTGATGAAGTAGGTGCATATTGTATGGCAGACATTGCACACATTGCTGGACTTTGTGCAGCTGGAGTTCATGAAAACCCAGTTCCTTATTTTGACGTTGTAACAACAACAACTCACAAGACCTTGAGAGGTCCAAGAAGTGCAGTTATAATGTGTAAAGAAGAAGTAGCACAAAAAATTGACAAAGCAGTTTTCCCAGGGTTACAAGGTGGGCCACATGAACACACAATTGCAGCAAAAGCAGTTGCGTTCAAAGAAGCAGCAACCCCAGAGTTTAAAGTATACGCAAAACAAATTGTAAAAAATGCGCAAGCGTTAGGTGAAGAGTTAGCAAATCTTGGTTATAGATTAGTAAGTGGCGGAACAGATAATCATTTACTTTTAGTAGATGTTCGTTGTGGTGGAATTACTGGAATTGAAGCAGAAAAAGCACTTGAGAAAGCAGGAATGTATTGTAACAAGAACACCATTCCATCTGAAACAGGTTCTCCATGGGATCCAAGCGGAATTAGAATTGGAACACCAGTGTTAACAACGCGTGGAATGAAAGAGAGTGAAATGAAAGAAGTTGCAAGATTTATGGATGAAGCGTTAAAGGCACGCGCGGATGATTCAAAACTTAAAGAAATAAAAGGAAAAGTTACAGAGTTTTGTAGTGGTTTTCCGTTTTATGACTAAAAATTTTTAATAAAGTTTTTCTCACATTTACTTGGACAAAAAATCCAAACAATTGAGTGGGGGATTATTAGTTTTCCAAATTCATTTTCATATGTTAACATGAAATTTTTAGTTTTTCCCACACTTCTAGCTCCCCTTTGGTTGTTTTTCCAAACTCAATGATTTCTGTGAGTAAGCTTTTTAAAGGACGAAATCCTCATTCCTCTGGAAAGAAAAAATGTGATAACCAATGCCAAAATTTACAATTAAAAGAGACGGATCAAAAGTTACCTTTGTTCCTGAGAAAATAAAGAAAGCAATTTGGGCAGCAGTTCAAAGTGTTGGTGGAACCGACAAAGAAAAAAGTGATATTTTATCAAAGTCAGTTGTAGAGAGAATAGAAGCACGGTTTGGAAGTGAAATTCCAACAGTAGAACAAGTTCAAGACGTAGTTGAAGAAACTTTAATTAAAGCAGGGCATGATAAAACTGCAAAGTCGTACATCCTGTACAGACACCAACACGAATTAATGAGAGCTAAAGAAGAAATGCTTTCAGATTTTGACATAATTGATAATTATGTTTCTCAAGAAGATTGGAGAGTAAAAGAAAATTCAAACATGGCTTACTCGTTACAAGGTTTAAGAAATCATATTTCTTCAAATTTAGTTTCAAATTATTGGTTAATGAAAATATATCCACTAGAGTTAGGACAAGCACACAAAGATGGAGATCTTCACATTCACGACCTTAGTGAATTAAGTGTTTATTGTGTTGGTTGGGATTTAAAGCAATTATTAATTGAAGGATTTAAAGGAGTAAGAGGAAAAATTTCTTGTAATCCTCCATCTCATTTTAGTGCAGCTCTTGGACAAATTGTTAATTTCTTTTTCACATTACAAGGAGAAGCAGCAGGTGCACAAGCATTTTCAAATTTTGACACATTGTTAGCTCCGTTCATAAGATATGATAATTTAACAAGACACCAAGTTTACAAATCATTACGTTCATTTATTTTCAATGTAAATGTTCCAACAAGAGTTGGTTTTCAAACACCATTCACAAATATTACTCTTGATTTAAATGTTCCAGAAAACATGAAAAATGTTCCAGTGCTAATTGGCGGGAAAGTTAAAGAAGCAACTTACTCAGAATTCCAACCAGAAATGGATATGTTAAATGACTGTTTGGCACAAGTAATGACTGAAGGAGATAGTTCTGGAAGAATTTTTACTTTTCCAATTCCAACATATAATATTACAAAAGATTTTGATTGGGAAACAAAAAGGTATGATAAGATTTGGGAAATGACAGCAAAGTATGGAATTCCTTATTTTGCAAATTTTGTTAATAGTGATTTGAATGCGGATGATGCAAGAAGTATGTGTTGTAGACTTCGTCTTGATAACAGAGTGTTAAGAAAAAGAGGCGGAGGATTATTTGGTTCAAGTCCAATGACAGGAAGTATTGGGGTAGTAACAGTAAACATGGCTCGAATAGGTTACTTGGCCGAAGACGAAGTTGGTTTCTTCAAAAGATTAACAAAAATAATGGATCTTGCAAAAAAATCTTTAACAATTAAAAGAAAAATCCTTGAAGAATTCACAACAAATGGTTTGTATCCATACTCTTCATATTATTTACGTGGAATGAAAGAAAGTACAGGACAGTATTGGAAAAATCATTTTTCAACAATTGGTTTAATTGGAATGAATGAAGGGTTAGTTAATTTTTTAGGAAAAAATATTGCTCAAGATGAAGGAATAAAGTTTGCACAAAAAATAATGTTATTTATGAGAGAAAGGTTAACTGAGTATCAAGAAGAAACTGGAGATTTATTTAATTTAGAAGCAACTCCGGGAGAAGGAACTTCAAGAAGGCTTGCAAATATTGATAAGAAAAAATATCCAAAAATTATTGTTGCTAATGAAGCAAAAGTAAAAGAAGGAGCAACACCATATTACACAAATTCAACACAGTTGCCAGTTGGGTACACTCATGATTTGTTTGCGGCACTTGACAAACAAGATCAATTACAAACTCTTTACACTGGAGGAACAGTGTTCCATGTGTTTGTTGGAGAAAAACTTCCAAGCGGAGAAGCCGCAAAAATGCTTGTTCGAAAAATAGCAAGTAATTATGAAATGCCTTATTTTTCTTTAACACCAACATTTAGTATTTGTCCAGTACATGGTTACATTGCTGGAGAACACGAATACTGTCCAATATGTGAAGGAGAAGATGCTCCAAAAAAAATAGTTATGCCAGGAGTATTAAAATAAAGTTATAAAAAAGGGGATGATAAAATGGTAAAAACAAAATGCGAGGTATATAGTAGAGTAGTAGGTTACATCAGACCAATAGAACAATGGAATGATAGTAAACAAGCAGAGTTCAAAGATAGAAAAATGTTTTCTGCAAAAGAAGAAATAGAAGAAAAACAATCAACCGTTTGCTAGGTGAAAATTATGTTTATTGGAGGGCTTGAAAAAACAACGCTCGCCGATTTTCCCGGCAAGGTTGCTTGTATTGTATTTTTAGTTAATTGTAATTTCAAATGTCCTTATTGTTATAATAAAGAATTAACTGCTTATAAATTTTTTAAAAAAAGTAAGAGAAAATTAATTCCAGAAGAAGAATTTTTTGCATTTCTAACTAAAAATAAAAAAATGCTTGATGGGGTAGCAATAACAGGTGGTGAACCAACTTGTTCTCCTGGAATAATTGATTTTGTAAAAAAAATTAGAGGGCTAGGATTTGAAATAAAGTTTGATACAAATGGATCAAATCCAAAAATATTAAAAGAGTTAATAGATAATAATTTAGCAGAATATATTGCAATGGATTTAAAAGCACCAATCGAAAAATATCAAAAAACAGTGCGAACAAAAGTTCCTCAAAAAAATATTCGTGCTTCAATTGAGTTAATAACTGCATCAAAAATTCCTCATGAATTTCGCACAACGTTATATCCAAAATTAACTGTTGAGGATTTTATAGAAATGGCAAAGTTAATTCCAAATGAAAAATGGTTTTTACAAGAAATGGATCCCGCACACGCATATGAGGGTAGTGTAAAAAGAATGAAGCCAATGAAAAAAAATAAAATTGATAAAATTATTGAAGTAACCAAAAAAACAACCCAAGTTAAATTACGAAGTTAGTGTTAGTTTTAAAAAAAGTTGTTTGGTAAATTATTTTTATGTTAATAGGGGTAATAGGATTAAATAGTTCTGGAAAAGATGAAGTTGCAGATCATATTTCAAAAAATTATGGTTTTAGAAAATGTTCTCTTTCGGATATTGTTCGAGAAGAAACAACAAAGCAAGGTTTAGATCCAGCTAGTCGAGATAATTTAAATAAAGTTGCTGAAGATCTTCGAAAAATAAAAGGCCCTGATTTTCTTGCAAAAAGAAGTATTAAGAATTATTCAAAAGAACAAAAATTGGTTTTATCCTCGTTTAGACATCCAACAGAAATAGACAGAGTTAAAGAAAAAGGCGGAATAATAATCCAAGTTAAGGTCGATATAAACACAAGGTATGCACGATCAAAATTAAGGGAGAGGGATATTGGAGACACTTTTGAGCAGTTTAAATCAAAAGAAGAAAGAGAGCTAGTCCACCCTGACAAAGATAGGATGCAAATAGCTCAAGTACTCGAAAAAACCGACTACCTTATCGATAATAACGCGTCTTTAGAAGAATTGTATGAAAAAGTGGATGAATTAATGCAAAAATTGACTAATTAACAAAGCTTTATTTGTGCTACTAATTAATGTTAGATATTTATTCTTTTCTCATTCAGTATTAATATGGAAGAAAAGTTTGGGAACACTCGTCCTAGTTGGGATGAATATTTTATGCTTTCAGCTTTAGCAATAGCATCACGTTCGTCATGTTTGAATATAAGAGCAGGGGCAGTTATTGTAAAAAATAAAAGAATTATTTCAACAGGTTATAATGGTCCAGCGCCAAGGTTAGCATCTCCATTTTCACTTGGTTATTGTAGAAAAGAAAAAGAAGCAGGTGTTGAATTTAGTGACAAAAATACTGGGAATTGTTTTGCAATTCATGCAGAAGTAAATGCAATTCTTCAAATTGCTAATGAAAGCTTGAAAGGAACAACAATGTACTCTCTGTTATACCCGTGTGCTGATTGTGCAAAAACAATTGTTGGTGCGGGAATTGATGAAATAGTTTGGTTAAAATATTATAAAGAAAAAGATACAATTACTGATAAAATTTTTAAAGAAGCAAAAATAAAAGTAAGACAAATGGATTTTGATCCAAAGTGTCTTGATATGTTAAAAGAAATTTTTAATGATAAAAGAACTTAAATTACATCTTTAACAGAGAATTCATTTTCTCCACTATAGTTATTTACTTTTAAATAACCAAATAATTTTAATTCGTTTCCAGTAATTTTTTCTCTTATTTCTTCAACAAGTTTTTCACTACTTTTTTCATCAATTTCTGTTTCAAAAGTTGTCTTGTCCATGCTAACAGCTTTTATTGCACTGTCTCCAAATAAATTAGCTTTTACTTCTCCAGTATCATCTTCAATAATAATTCCCATAATTGCACGTTTTTCACCTTTTACTTCTCCGCAATTTTCACAAATAATTCCACTAGTTTCAAGAGTTACTTTTTTACCACATTTTTCACAAACTGGATAAAATAATTTTCCACTAATTAGTTCTTTTATTTTTCCACCAATTATAACATTCTCATTTTCAACAAGTTGATTAATTTTTTTCTCATTAATACTTTCACTTAACATTTGAGTAACACTGGGCATTTCCTTTTCACTATTTTTTAGTTCTGCACTATAACCTAAATGTAATTCAACACCAAACATCCCATCCTTAGTGTAACCATTATTAATTTGGATAATATCTCCCTCGTTATATTTTTCAATATCACTAGTTTTTTCATTCCATGCAGTAGCACGAAGTAATGCAGTTCCATCTCCAAATTGAAAGTTACAAAGTTTTCCTTTTCGATCATTTGAATCAAATTCTTTACAAGGATATTTTCGAAGTAGTCGTCCAACAACATTTACATTATTCATTCCAGCTTTTAAATTACTTAAATCATCAAATACCAATTCTTTCTTTTCAATAATTTCAACTTCTCCATTAAAGCCAAGTCCAACTTGTTTTTTTTCATTGTATGCAGAAACAATCCCGTTTAGTATTTTTATTTTACTTCCTACACTAAGATCATACTTATCAACTTGATCATTCCAAAGAGTAATTCTAACTTCGCCAGTATCATCACTTAAAATAAAACTTTTTAGTTTTCCACTTTTTCCATTTCGTTGGAATTCTTTAACAGGAAAAATTGCTTTTACTTCTCCAGTAACATCAATTCCTTTCATTCCATCTTCAAGTTCGCCAACTTTACTTTCAACACCAGCTTCTTGTTTAAGACCAAGTTCTTTTTGAACCATGAACGCAGCGCCTTGTTCAGTTAGGAGTCCAGAAAATTTTTTTATCTTAACGTCAATTAGTTCTTTTACTTCTTCTTCACTTTTTCCAGACTTTTCCGAGATTTCTTTTAGTAATTTGGCGCCTTCCATAACAAGAAAGGCAGTCAAAACTCTTTAAAATCCAACTTCCCTTCCCCCCAAACATTTATATTTATCATGCGAAGGGAAAGCCTTTTTATACTCCTAAATCTATACATTAGATAATAAAAAAGTGATAAATGAATGGATAAAAAAGTGTATTCTGGACTAGTAAAACAGCTAAAAGAAGAAGCAGGGCAGCTTTTTTTAGTAGTTGACCCACCTAATCAAAGCCCAGAACAAGCAGCTAAGATGTCGCTAATTGCAGAAGAAGCAGGAGCGCAAGCAATTGCTGTTGGGGGAAGTTTAGGAGCTCAAGGAAAATTACTTGATGATACGATTGAAGCAATAAAAGACAAGTGTAATATTCCTACAATTCTTTTTCCAGGAAATATTGCAACATTATCAAAAAGTGCAGATGCAATTTATTTTATGTCAATGCTAAATAGTAATGATCCTTATTATATTAGTGGAGCGCAAGTTGCGTCAAGCTTTCCAGTAAAAAAAATGGACCTTGAAGTAATACCAACTTCGTACATTATTGTAGAACCAGGCAGAGCAGTTGGTTGGGTTGGAAGAGCTCAGTTAATTCCACGAAATTTACCATACTTAGCTGCAGCAACTGCTTTAGCAGGACAATACATGGGTTCAAAGTTAGCAATTCTTGAAAGTGGAGGCGGAGCACCACAACCAGTTACTAAAGAAATGATTGCATCAACAAAAGCAGTAATTGATATTCCTCTTTTAATTGCAGGCGGAGTTAGAACTCCTGCGTATGCGTTTGATTGTATTTTTAGCGGAGCCGACATTGTTCATGTTGGATCAGCTATTGAAGATACTAATGGAAATGGTTCTCAAGCTAAAAATAAACTTGAAAAAATGTGCCAGGCTGTTAAAAAAGGTGCAAAAGCAAAAAAATAATTACAAATCCATTTGTTTTATTTCTTCTATTGTTTCAAAAATTGCGTCTTTTAAAGTATGTTTTTGTTTAAAACCAAGTTTTTGAATTTTGTTAATATCATATCGTCTTTCTTTACTTAAATGTCTAATATTTTCTCGAGTTAAAATTTTTACTCGTAATAATTTTCCAAGGAATAATGCCCAAAATGTAGGCATGGTTAAAATTTTTCGTTTCTTTCCAAGTTGTTCTTTTGCTTCCATACAAAATTCTTTAAGAGTTATTTTTTCTTTTCCTGAAACAAGATATATTTCTCCAGAGTCACCTTTTTTTGTAAGTAAAATTAATGCACTAACAAGTTCTTTTACAAAAATAATTTGAAAAGTATTTTTTCCATTTGTTGGGAGAGGTAAACCTTTCTTTAAAACTTTAAACAGACCAGACCAATATTTATTAGGCCCAAGAATCATTGCACTACGAAGTACACAAACTTCAAGTTCTTCTTGGTGGTTTAATACAAGTTGTTCAGCTTCAACTTTACTTTTTTCATAACCAGTTTCAGGACTAGTGGGGGTTTTTTCATCAACCAATCCTTTTGTAAAACCATAAACTCCTGTACTTGAAAGTAAAATAAATTTTTTAACTTTTAGTTCTGCAGATTTTTTAATTAGTTTTTTTGTTCCATCAACATTAATTTTCCAAAGCATAGGATCCTTATTTTCCATTATTGCAGCAAGATGTATTACAATATCTACTCCTTTAAGGTATTTATCTAAGTGTTCATTGTTTAGGATATTTTGTCCAGTTGCAACATCGAATTCAACAACAGTATGTTTTCGATTCTTAAGTTCAGCTACTAAATGTTGGCCTACAAAACCTTCAGATCCAGTTATGAGTATTTTCATACATTAATTACACTCCTTTTAGTTTAAATGCTTTTTCAAAAAAGCATCATAAAAAAGTTTGGACTTAATATTGCAAAAAGTGTTCCAATAAAAATAAATGGTCCAAATCGAGGAAGATCGCGAAGTACAATAATACTTTTTATATTATTTTTTTTAAGTAGTGCAATTTCAGAGTCTCCAAGTAAGCTTTTTCCTTTAAGTATTTTGAGTATTTTTTTAGAATTATTTTCAGAAATAACTTCATCTTCTTCCATTTTGTTTAAAGTTACTTTTTTTTCAAAGAATTCTTTTTTGATTCCTCCTTGGAATGCAATAAATATGATTCCTAGCAAAAATGGAATTCCTGCAAGTAAAATAAAAGGGAGTTTAATAAGTCCGCCTTGAAACATTACAACAAAGTATGCAATGATTGCCGCTCCTAAAAATAAAGCACTTCTAATTCCTTCTTTATTATCTTCCATTACAAATCCAACTCGGATATATTTTATTGAGTAAAAAATTGAATAAAAAACAAGGGAAGTTATTGCTGCAAAAAAACCCAAGGTGATTAAAAAATTCATTTCATTATAAGGGTTAAGTAATGCAATTCCTGCGAACATTTTAACGTCCCCTCCTCCTATTTTTCCAAGTTTGTAAACAATAAAAAGTCCTGCAAAAATAAGTACTCCGCTTATCAAATTAAAATATTGTAATTGAATTAGACTTAAAATCATTCCAACCCCAATCATAGGGTAAGTTATCCAGTCATAAATGTAACCGGTTTTGGCATCAGTTGCCCCACCAACAAATGTTCCAATAAGTAAAGCAATTTGTTGCAAGATTGTTATCATGTTAAAGTTAAGTTGTTTGTATTTTTAAATAGTTATTGATTTAGTAGTTTTTATTTATTTCAACCTAAATTTTTTCTTCATTGCTTTTTTTCCTTGAAATTGTTGCATCATTTTTCCAAGATCTTGTTCGCCCATTTTTTGCATTCCTTTTTCATTCATTCCACGAAATTTTTTAAACATCTTTTTCATTTTTTTAAATTGTTTTATAAGTTCACGAATTTCTTTATCTTCTTTTCCAGCACCTTTGGCAATTCTTTCAATTCTACTTCGATTTAAAAGATCAGGGTTAAGTCTTTCTTGTTCTGTCATTGAATCAATTATTATTCCAAAGTCTTCCATTTTTTCTTGACCCATTTCCATTGCTTCTTTTGGAATTTTTGCTCCAAAACCAAGCATCCCAGCAACTTTTCCAAGAGAACCCATTTTTTTTGTAGCTTTAAGTTGTTCATAAAATATTTTAAAA
>Ga0307928_10002760_pt1 | contig 13442 bp, 18 predicted proteins | sample AceLakmetagen232_FD_201815 | JGI IMG/M metagenome (GOLD analysis project Ga0307928, IMG submission 201815) | Saline water microbial communities from Ace Lake, Antarctica - #232 | ecosystem: Environmental > Aquatic > Non-marine Saline and Alkaline > Saline | place: Antarctica: Ace Lake... | reverse complement strand
AGTAATGATGAATAATAAAGATCCTGATGGTATTGAAGTTTTAAGAAGAGCTAAAGAAAAATGTCCAAAGTGTAACAAAAAATGGGTATATAGTAAAAGATGGGAATGCCCAGAATGTAAAGAAGGTAAGGGTAATTGGAAATCATTATGGGCCAGATTAAATTTAGATGAAGCTATTGATAGATTAAAAGCAGGTAAGAATGTTGGCATAGCTGCCCTATCTAATGATGATTTAATTATTTGTGATATAGATGATTGGAATTATGTCAAATATGCTCCTGATACTTTAATATCAAAATCAAGGAAAAGATTAGCAATTCATTGTTTTATGTTCAAAAATAAGAAAGATAATATATTACCAATAAACATTCCAACAGAACATGGTGAGTTAAGATCTGCTGATCAATATGTTGTTGCTCCTGGTTCTTATTGTACTACAAACAAAAAAGATATAGATAAAGAACCTGTATCTGAAGAACTAAAACATGAAGCAAAAACAGATCCTGATTTAGGAAGATATACTGTTTGGAAAGCTAAAGCTCCAATATATGTAACTTGGCAAGATATACCTGAATTTTATAGAAAACAAAAAGAAAAAGTAGATAGTGAAGAAAAAGCAAGTATAGAAATACGTAAAAAACAGATGTTAAAAAATAAAACCATACCTAGCGATGGTAAGAAATCTGCATTGTTTAATTTAGAAATAAATGATATTGTATCATGTCCAAATCATAGAGAACCACATCCTTTACATAATTCAACAACAGGTAAAAATTTTGGAATATGTGATGGTCTAGCCCAATGTTTTAGGCATGGAGTTAGTTTAAATGCCATTCAATTTTTAGTTGTGAAAAGTGGTTATATGAATTGTGATGAAGCAGGTACTGGCCATAAGAATAGTAATGCTGGGAGTAGTAAAGTTACCGGAGATGATGGTTCAATTTTTCATGCGTGGTTACAAGCAAAGCGTGATAATTTAATTCCAGTAGATGATCCTATACCATTACGAGCTATGAAATATATTGCAAAAGAAAATAATCTAGTAATAAATGAAGATGCTATGTTACCAAAAGAAACATACAAGGAAGTAATTAGATTATTAGAAAGTGGAGAATGGTCAGGTTAATAAAAATAATTAAATCAATATCATGCGTACATAAGCCTAACTCAAAGGCAATACAAAATGGAGGAACTAAAATGGAACATCAAGAAGAAGAAAGGCAATTAATGTTGTTGTCAATTCAACACACAGTTAATATGGATTCCAGGGGTTAAGCCTGTTTTTATCCACGTATCCAAATAAACTTATCTGTCGTCGTTAAAACGTAATATTTTGTTACATTTAATATGTATTCCTGGGCTAAATGAAAGTAACCACATTGGTTTATTTCATTTTATCCTATTAGGTTATTTTCTTTATATGTTTTGTGTAGTTAATGTGGATTCCTGGATTAAAAAACTTGGATATTATTTATTCTTGTTGCTCTTCGATGTATTTAATCCATTTTTTTAATTGTTTTTTGAGTTCTAAATTCTTTGTTCTGGTATAATCAACTAACATGAAACTTTTAATAACTTCGACTTCATCCATGTTATTTGTAAAACTATCTGCACCAAATAAGTTACATTCTAGATAAGGTCTCATGGCAGAAGGTGGTACAATTATTTTTGTTTTATCATCTAAACCTAACTTACCCCTAATTATATCTGCGAGACCTTCAAAACTAGTTAACCAAAATCCAGGTGCACTAATAAATTCCCATAACATTCCACGTTTTTCATATTCATTAAGAATTAAAGATTCTGCTTCTGAAGAACGGAAAAATAAATTATATGTGTTAATCTTTCCTTTGCCTCGTTTTGAAGGCCTCGTATCTTGCTCTAGTAGACCTTTTTTCACAAGTCGGGGAATATACCTGCTTGATAAGTTCTTCATTATTTGGGGCTTTCTTGCCTTTCTAAATAGGGTTTGAAGATCTATATGTTCATAAAATTTTGGTTGAGATATTCCATTAAGCTCTTGGTCATTAAGAATAGTATGGTAAGCTTCAAATTCTCTATCTGTAAGTTCTTTTTTCTTCATAATTACTTTATAATTTAAACTAATATATAAACTTTTGTATATTTAGTAAGGTCTTACTAACCTAGACTAAAATATATTATAGTGCCTATATGTTACATTCTGTGGCTAAAATGATACAATCATGTCATATTTGGTAATTTCTTACTAATTCTTTAAGTAAAAATATATATATGTTTAAACCATCCTAGTTTTATGGGAATTGAAACAAGACCTAGAAAAATACAACAATTGGGCAATTATTCGCTTTATATGGCAGTACCTCCAGATTTCCTCAGATCACAAGATCTATCTAAAGGAAGTGAGGTTGTATGTGTGATTGAATCTGATTGTTTGAAGGTTTATAAAAAACAAAATGTGCAAAAACAACATAATACAGATCAGAGTGAGCAACAAACAAAAACAAACACTTCAATTAATGGCAACTGCTGAAGGATATAGTTGTTTATCTGATTTAATACGACAAAAAGCTTTCGATAGTCTGTCGGTTCATAAAAAATTAGATTTAATATTAAAAAAACAAAAGGAAATATTACAAAATGAAAACCAAAAAACAAACATGCAAACGGTTATTTCTGGATAGACAGGGTATGCGACCACTGATAATTTTGGGTGTTGTAACAAGTGATAAACCTGATCATTTTGTATTTCGTTCTGGATGTGGAAGGGAATATACGGTTGGAAAGAATTTAAATTTCTCTTTAGAAGATACTGAAATTGTATTTAGAGATATGTCTGATCCACTGAGGAAGTGGTAGGAATGATTGATAATTCAAAACGTGTTCAGGAATTACTAAACTTCTATAATTTATTAATAGATAATGCACCTACTAACTATACTCCTTGGATGATTCCAATTAAAACAGAAGGCAAAGATATTGATGCTCTTGAAATATATAAAAGATCTCCTGTAGAAGGTTGTTGTAAAAAAGGATGGAAGAAAGTACCTTGCGGAAAAAAGGGAGATGGTTCTCAAAGATATAAACAAATTTGTCCTAACTGTGGTAAATCTAGAGCATCTTGGAAACAATCATGGGCACGATTAAGTTTAGAAGAAGCTAAACAATGGCTATACTCTGGTGGTAATATGGGGTTAGCTGCTAGAAGTAATGACCCCTTAGTTCTTATTGATATTGATAATGGAAGTCTTTTACATACACTCAAACCTACACTAATAGATTGTTCTAGAAAAAGATGTGGTTATCATGGATTTTATTTTAAAAAAGAAGATACAAATATACAAAATATACCTACGGAAGATAATGGGGAAGTTCGAGTTGATGACCAATATGTTGTAATAGCAGGTTCTTATGTTACTACATCTAAAGTTGATATTGACAAAGAATTAACTGAGGGGCATATAACTAATAATGAAGCAAAGAAGATTAAACAAGATCCTTATTTAGGATGTTATACAGTGTTAAATAAAAAACCTGTGAGTACTATAACTTATGATGAAATACCTAACTTCTTCAAAGAAGAAGCAAAAAAACAAAATGTTACAAATACAAATAAAACTAAATACAGAACTTTTCAACGAAAACGAAAAGGTAAACAATCTGGTTTGTATAAATTACAAGTTTCTGATATAGTTAGCTTATCTATAGGGGAACGAAAAGGACATCCATTACATAGTTCTGACACAGATGCTAATTTTTGTATTGATGAGAATGGACTTGGACATTGTTGGAGGCATAATGTTTGTTTAAATGCTATTCAATTCTTATGTGTTAAAGCAGGTTATACAGACTGTTGTTCTGCAGGTAGTGGCCACAAAGGTGTTAATGCTTCTAAGCTGACAGGTGATAAAGGTGCAATTTTTCACGCTTGGCTACAAGCTAAAAAAGAAAAATATCTTGCCATAGATGATCCCATACCTTACAATGCCATAAAATATGTAGCTAAGAAACACGAGTTAGTAGAAGATAAAAATCCCATAACTTGTGATGTATATAATGAAGTGATTAAAATAGTTGAGGAAGAATATTAAAATGGAATCAGGCAGACCTAAAAAAACATTAACTGAATTCAAAGTAGAAAAGAATAAGTTTATGGCTGAAATTAAAGAAGATTTAGTTCAATCACGTATCCGAGAAGCTAAAAATATGGATATTGATGAGTTACGTGAAGAAATTAAAAACATATATAATGAAATAGGAATGGGAAAACTAGCTAAATATATCACTGCTTTATTTCTTCAAAGAGATCAGAATATAATAACAGATTTCAGAACTGATAATATCCAAGTTTATGATAATGATAGGGAGTATTTCAAGAATATTGGTTCAGAAATGATTAAAGCATTACTAACAGAATTAATAAAAACACATAATACTCGAAATACTTCAGAAGAAGTATTACATCTTATTAGAACGCAAACGTATAAGTATGATGAAGAAAGATTTAAAGCGGCACCATTAAACCTTATACCTTTAGCTAATGGTGTTTATGATCTGAACACTGATGAACTTCTTCCTAATGACCCTAAATATTTGTTTGATATACAAATTCCTGTTAATTATAATCAAAAAAATGAATGCCCCGCTATTGAGAAATTCATTGGTGAAATTATTGATGAAGAAGAAAAATTAATAATCTATGACATTTTTGGTTTGTTATTATATAGGAAAAATTTTCTAGAAAAATTCTTTATCTTTAATGGTGAAGGACAAAATGGTAAAAGTAAACTTATAGAATTAATGCAAAAATTTATTGGTGAAGAAAACTCAAGTAGTATTACATTAAAACAACTCACTGATGATAGGTTTGCTGTTGCCAGAACTTGTAAAAAATTATTAAATGTTGGTGCTGATATTTCGGGAGCACCCATTACAGATACTTCTATACTAAAGAGTGCTAGTGCATCTGATAAAATATCAGGTCAATTTAAATTTGGCCAGATATTTGATTTTACTCCTAGTGCTACGGAAGTATTCAGTGCAAATAAGCCGCCTATATTTTATGATGATAGTGTGGGGATGTTTAGAAGAGCTGAATTAATAACCTTCAGACATCTATTTGGTAATGTAAAAGATATGGAAGAAAACCTTAAATGTAAAAAAGCTGATCCCCAAATTCTTGATAAACTAACAACATCTGAAGAACTGTCTGGATTATTGAATATAGCACTAAAACATCTGAAATTAATATTATCTACTGGTCAATTAAGTATAGTCAAATCTGCTAAAGAACTTAGAACTAATTATATCAAAGCTTCTAATTCCGTTCAAGCATTCTGTGAAACTTGTTGTGAAGAAGCAGAATATATTCCTGCTGATAAAGAAAAAGGTAATTCTGAAAATATACCAGCACAGGGGTTTTTGACTGTATTTGATTTGTATAAAGCATATTCATTATATTGTAAAGATCAAAATATTAACATTAAAACAAAAGATGGTTTTAGTAAAATTATGAGGAAATTATCTGAATGGAACTTAGAATTCAGCCAACAAGATAGTAAAACTGGTATTGTTGCAGATAAAACAAGATCAGTTAGAGGTATTAAATTTAAAGTGGGGTGTGAATATGCTATCTAACACAGCTAAATCAGCAAACACAGCTTACACATCTTCTCTCTTTTTTAGTTTATATTTATCTTTTTTTTATAGAAAACTTAGGGAAAGGAAAGCTGTGTTAGGTGTGTTAGGCGTTATAGCTGTGTTAACATAATATTAACAGTAACAAGTGTAATATGTTTGAACCAAAACGGAGGTAAACAAAATGGAACATCAAGAACAAGAAAGGGAATTAATGCTGATGGCCATACAGCAGAGTTGTAGTATGGGTATGAACTCGGATATAAAGAATAACCATTTGTTGGAATATATAGAATTATACGCACCAAAGATGTATGATACAATGCAACAATTGTTACAGTACCCAAAACAAAAGAGAGAACGAGAAAATATAGAGAAACTTCAACAATTTAAAACAGAACATCCAAATAATGTAATGTTAATTTAAACACACACATGAATATTGATCCACAAATAGAAAGACTATGTTTCATAGACTAATATAAGTATTAATATAAGTATTATTTATTATTATTTATTTAATATTATTATGGAGGAAATAAAAATGAACACTAAAGAAGATTGGCAATACAAATCAATCACAAAAGTTAAGTGTAAATCACTTCGAAAATTATTTAGATTATATTATTTAATGCCTGATTCATCAGCAGAAGAAATTAAAACTGCACTGCGATGTAGTATCAGCACAGGATATATATATCGATCTCGATTAAATATAATGAGAGATATTGTTAGTAAACAGAGTGGTGGATTCGATTATGAATAATGTAATAATAATGTTACAGTGTATAAGAACAAATGTATAATGATTACACACACTTCAAGTAAGGTGTATATGTATAATATATTACGCACACAAGAATTTAAGTTACTTGTTATGATGATTAGTTAATACCAAAGACAAGACAGGTGAGACACATAAAGTGAGACAAAGGTGAAGAGATGTCCCTCCTTATTTCATTTAATATGTGCTTAATACATTCATAAATGATGTAGGAGGGACAGGACAACACATCACGCACGCAACAACTTAAATTGCTTGTTATGATGATTAACAATGCAAAGGGTGAACTATTGGGTGCAATTAATGTGTGCATACACACCCCATCCCCTTACGCATGTGTATATATGGGCAGGACAACACATCACGCGCGCAACAATTTAATTTCCGTGTTATGGGGAAAGTGTGTTGTGTTGTGTAGTATAAAGGAAGGTAGAACAAGATGAACAATAAGAAAACAAGTACTACAACATTGTTAATAGGTTGGGCATTGCTTGGGATTATTATAACTCTGTTGTATCTAAAAGAGTATGGGGTTATCTAATGATTATAATAATATATATAAGAACCAGTACCATAGAACAGAACCCAGAGAACCAATTAGAAAGCTGTAAGCGATTGAATACTTGGGGTGAGTTTGAAGTAGTAGAAGATCAGCAATCTGCTTGGAAGGATAATAAAGAAAGGGTGGGCTTCAACAGAGTAAAGGATTTAATTAAACATAAGCAAGTATCACATCTGATAGTATGGGATCTGGATAGACTATACAGAAACCGTAAGAAGCTTATATCTTTCTTTGAGTTATGTAAGGTATATGATTGTAAGGTTCATTCTAGTAGGCAGGATTGGTTAGAGAAGTTACACAACATACCTGAACCATTCAATGAGATTACCCATAGCTTAATGCTTAACATAATGGGTTGGTTAGCTGAAGAAGAATCAAAGAAGAAGTCCGATAGAGTAAAGGCAGCTATAAGAAAAGATAATGGAGTAACAAGAAGTTACAAAGGCAATAAATGGGGTAAACCTAAACTACTAAAGAATGTTGCATCTAAAGTTATAGAGCTTCATATATCAGGTAAGCCCATTAGAGAGATAGCAACTCTAGTTCATTACTGGGATAAGAGCAATAACAAACATCAGGTATCCAAGTCAGCTGTCCACAAAATACTACAAGATCACAAGCGTATAAAACAATAGTAAAAGGAGTTATGTAAATATTAGTCAATAAAAGGACAATGTTAAAGGATATGTAAAAGAATATATGAGAAAGAACGAGTAAACCTTCGTGTATCAACAGTTGATACACGAGAACCTGAGAGTGGCAGAACACAGAAAGCAATAGCAGAAGAAAAAGAATTAACAGAAGCTATGATGATTAATACAGCTAAAAAGGACAAATTGTCTTCTTTGATTAAAGAAGAACCAGAGGACAATTTGTCCTCTGGATTATTAAAGGAAGATGTCAAATCAAAGAAAACAATGGTAACAAAACAATTCAATCAACTTGTCAAATCTAAACCACTCAGAATAAAGAATGAGATAATTATCAAACTAAAAGAGATAGGAGAAGAACAGGGCTTACTCGATCTAAACCATGTGATCCTTTATTTGATATATAAAAAATAACTCAAACCTTAAAAAAGGACAAGGGGTTAGTGTTGGAGAATTCTACAAAACTAAACACAAGAAAAGAAATAACCATGATGGGAAATCATTGTGGTAAAAATACCACAATGTTACAAAAAGCATCACTTTTGTAACATTACCTTGAAGGGTTTATATATTCAAATTCTTATGTGGTATCATGAAAAAATCTAAATCAAAGAAGAGATCAGTTGCAGGAAAGGTTGAAGGTAAAATTAAACCAGGTTTGTATTTGATACGAGTAGCTAAATCAACCAGATTTAAGAAGAAATTATTAAGGATAGTGGAGGTTTAAAGATGCCTATATTTGGTTTTGGAAGTAATCCCAGTAGAAGATCAGTAAGAGTTAGAGGTTTAAGAGGTCAAGCATTGCGAGGTAGAACAAGAAACCAATCACGTTACATTTGGGAATAAACTACAAAAACAGAACTCAAAACCCAAGTGCCAGGAAGTTTTGCCTCTTTTTCCTTCCTAGGTTTATTATTATAAGATTAAATGGACGTGTGAATAAAAATGGAACAAACAAGAAAAGTGAAAATAGATATTAGACTGGCAAGAATCTTACAACAATTAAAAAAAAGGCACAAAATGGAAAACAGAAGAGCTATACATCTTTTCTATAAGAGGAATTAAAATGGATATAATTAAATTTAAACATTTAAGTAAACCCTTGAAAACACTTGTTACATTTGGTTGGATTGTAGTAATAATTGATATAACTTCTATTTGTTTTTTCATGGGTATAATGGTATTAGCATTATTAGGGTATTAATGAAATCAATGCATTTAAATACCCTCAAAACAGTATTATATATACAATGAAACGAAAAAAACTAGATCTTGATACATTAGAAGAAGATATTTCCGAGCTATATGCTGATTATATGAGTTAATTCTAAAATATATCCGACTTTTTCTCAGTAAAGTATATTAAGCTTTCTTTCTGCTATATATATGGTGATAAACTTGACAGATGAAGAATTATTAAAAGAAAAAGAAAATTGGTTGAAGATAAAGAGTAGATGGCTTAATATGTTACAGAAGCAATGATATAAGCGATTTTAAGCCAGCTTCTATAAACAAGGTAATATATGTTACACTTGAAACAAATACCCTTAAATCTAATTGAAATAAGTTAGGCACTATTAACTTGCGTATAAATATGCCAAAAGGGTGCGAATCCTCCTCTCCACATTATACCTTTTTGGCATATTTTACCGCAAGTTATATATACCAAATATACTAATTCTATATATAATTCATATATTTTACACACAAAATGCTAGATACAAAAGGAATAGTTGATCCACATGGAGAAGAGAATAGGTATAAAAAGTGGAATAAAACCAATATGGATGGAGTTTTTCCTTCAGATAAGGTTATTATTGAGAAGTATATTAGCGATATGGAGCAAGGTAAGAACATCTACCGAGCAAAGAAAGGATGTAGGAGTTATTCTAGATTAAATACTTTAAAGAACAGAATACCATTCATGGCTAGATGGTGTAAAAAACATTTTAATAAACCACTTACAAAAATGAATGATGAAGATGTTACTTCTTTATTTTTTATGATTAAAAGCGGTAAGATTAGAAAACTAAATGGTGAAATATATGCTAGTTATGGTGAGTATGTTAAGGATTTCAAGGCATTCTGGCATTGGTATATGAAAATTAATAAGAAATTATACAAGAAAGAAAAGAAAGCAAAATATTTGATTGAAGATATAACTGAGGATGTTGCTGATCCTGAACCAAGAGAACCTAAATTTATATATTTAACATTAGAGCAATTTAAGAAATTATGTAGTAATGCAAAACCATTTTACAGGTTATTAATGACTACATTATGGGATGCAGGAATAAGAGCACCTAAAGAACTAATGAATGTTCGTGTTAAGGATTTAGAAGATATTCCTAATTCAGATAAAGGATTTTTGAATATTAGAACTGAAACTTCCAAAACGTTTGGTAGGAAGATCAAACTTATGCTTTCTTATCCCATGATTAAAGAATACATTAAAGAAAACAAACTAAAAAGTACTGATTATATATTCCAAATTAGTCCACCAGTGGCTAATAGGTATCTAAAGAGATTAGCATTTAGAGTTTTAGGTATTGGTGAAGAAGGAAAGGAGAAAGACCAAAAACGAACAAGGAAGATATATAAGCAGGGATTGACAATGTACGATTTTAGGCACTGTTCTGCTTGTTATTGGCTTCCAAAGTACCCTACACAAGCAGCTTTAATGTATAGGTTTGGTTGGAAAAATTCACGTATGATTGAATACTATACTCAATTTCTAGGTATGGCTGATAATATTTCTGAAGAAAACCTACTTGATGATGTAGGAAAGACTGAACTACAAAAGAATTTTGAAGTAGAGAGAAATAAGAGAGAACTATTAGAAGAGCAATTTTCTTCACAAAATGCCGTATTAAAGCAAATGCAGAAACAAATGAATGCACTTGGAGATATTAAGAAACTGAAAAAATTAATGAAAAAGAATTAATTTTCTTCTATATATTTGATTAATTTATCTATTTTAGACATGGTGCTTTTATCAAATTCTTTTGTAACATTATTTATTTCTTCCTTTAAGTTCTTAATTCTTAATTCTGAAGGGAACGCATAAACTGGTTTACCTACACCATTACTTTCTTGTTTTTTCTTAACTAAACCTAGTTTTATTAATTTGTTTAGATGATTATATACACTTACACGTGCAAGGTTTATTTTTTTTGAAATTGCAGAAACATTAACTCTTTTCTCCTTTAATACTAATTTATAGATTGAATTACTTTGAACCTTGTTCAATTCTTTCTCTATTTTTCTTACATAGACTAACTTAATCACAGTGTCTATGAGAAGTTTTAATTTATCATTATTATTCATTCTTTTGGTAACAAATGTTACATTTCTTATAAATATTGTGTTTTTTGTATATATACATAATATAATTCTATGGTTTAACAAACGAAATACTTATAAAGTATCTTTGCTAGAATATGTATGATTGTGTATTAAGAACATATACACAATACAATTAGGAGGTTACAAAATGAAAATAATTGGACTAAGTATTGACGATGAATTGTTAGGAAAGGTTGATGCGACAGCTAAAAAAATGAGTATTACAAGATCAGGTTTATTGAGATATGCAACTATTAAGTTTATGGAAAGTGAAAATAAGAATGACAATATCAGAAATTGAAGAAGAATTGAATTGGGGATTAAACCTAGCTGAAGAGTATGGTTTTCCTAGAACTTATGATGGAATTAGATTATTAAGAGAAAAAATGGAGAAGGAGGCAGAGAATGGAAACGAAACGGAACATAAAAGTTGTATATGTTGATAACCATATTACTAAGGTTGTAAGAGGGTTGTTGATTTCTGAAGATTTACATACAATAACATTAGAAGCACATCCTGGAAATTCTATACTTACCGTTGGAAAAAGTGCATTGGTAAAAATTGAAAGAGGGTGGAACTGATGGTAAAAATTAAGATGTTAGAAGATTCAGAATTATCTAAAAAAGGAGAAATAGTTAATTATTCAAAGAAAAGTGCTGAATATTATATAAAATTAGGGGTTGCAGTGTTAGCAGAAGATAAAAAGAATGAAGGTTATAAAGGATTATGTGATAGAAAAACAAAGGAATTAAGAGAAGAAAGAAAGAAAATACAATCCAATTCAAAAGGAAAAATAAATACAGGTAGAAAAGTTATAACTTCTGAGGATACAAACAAACCAAAAATAGAACGAATTATAACCATTGATGGATCTATACATATTAAAAGTAGAGAAGGGCCACGCGGAGGATTAGTAGATGTTGCAGTTCCTGTAAAAAAGGATATAACAGTTAAACTAACCGGCAGTGATGCAGAATTTTATTATAATAATAAATTAATAAATTCTTTCAAGTTAAGAGGCAAACCCACAAATAGCCAAATATCACAACTTGCAAGAGTTTTATTAGATATTGGTGCTTTTGATAAAAATATAGATGCACGGCATTGGATAACTAATGAAAACATCTTTGATCTAATACATTCTTGGATGGGAGAATTAATTAACTTAAATAAAGATTATAAAAAAAAAATAAAATTACGTGAGATAGCACTTACTAAATTAAAAACTAATGATCAGAAGATTTCAGAAACAGTACTTATCAAGATAGCTTCAAAACAAAATGATGATGCAACTGAATTAATGGTTGAATATATAAAACAAAATGAGCATTTATACACTACACGTGATGATGAACATTCAGAAATGTGGATTTATCATGAGGGAATTTATATACCACAGGGCCGTACATATATTCATGAACGGGTTAGACTTATTTTAAAACAGGCATTCACAACATACATATGCAATCAAGTTATTACTAAAATTGCAGCAGATACATATATCAACCAGGATGTTTTTTTCTGTAATGATAATGGTAATTTAATACCTGTACTAAATGGTATCTTTGATGTAACAACAAAAGAATTAAAACCTTTCACTCCTGATTTAATCTTTTTCAATAAACTTCAAGTAATTTATGATCCAAATGCAAATTGTCCAAAAATAATACAATTTTTTGATAGTGTGTTAATGCATGAAAAAGATAAAAAAGTTATTCAAGAAGTATTTGGGTTTCTTGTTGAACCTACATATAAATATGAAAAAGCAATTATGTTACATGGTTCAGGTAGAAACGGAAAAGGTAAAACTATTACTTTAATGAAGAATTTTCTTGGTGCTGATAATTGTAGTGAAATACCACTGGAAGATATTGAAAAAGATATTTTTGCAGTTGGTGAATTACACAACAAGAAAGCAAATTTATGTGGGGATTTAAGCAAGACAGCAATTAAAAACTCAGGGCGGTTCAAAAATTTAACAGGCAGGGATATGATAACAGCTGCCCGTAAATTCAAAACCAGAGTTAAGTTTATTAATGTTGCAAAAATGATATTTAGTGCAAATGAACTTCCCATTACTGAGGATCTTACAGATGCTTTTTTTCTACGTTGGATAATTATTAAATTTCCATATCAATTTTTACCTCAAAAGGAAATTGATAAATTACCAATAGATAAACGGCAGAATATAAAACTTCAAGATCCTGATATAATGGATAAATTAACTTCTGAAGATGAAATGTCAGGTTTACTTAATTGGGCATTAGAAGGTTATGACAGGTTAAAAGAAAATAATTCTTTTTCAGTTAGTTATTCCGCAGAAGAAATTAAAGCAAAGTGGTTGAAAGCAAGCAATAGCATAGCTGCCTTCATATTGGATAATATAGATCGAGATCCAAATTCATATCTGGTAAAAAATATATTCAAAAATACATATGTTGATTATTGTTCAGTACAAAAATTACCCATACTTGATGACAAACA
>Ga0307928_10002759_pt1 | contig 13442 bp, 16 predicted proteins | sample AceLakmetagen232_FD_201815 | JGI IMG/M metagenome (GOLD analysis project Ga0307928, IMG submission 201815) | Saline water microbial communities from Ace Lake, Antarctica - #232 | ecosystem: Environmental > Aquatic > Non-marine Saline and Alkaline > Saline | place: Antarctica: Ace Lake... | reverse complement strand
GGGGAATATGACAAAGCACTGGACGGCCTCAATCAAAAACATCAGAAAGCAACCGAAGGATTTGGGGGGAAAATAACCGCGCTCGAAGAAGAAATCAACGTGCTACTCGTTGACAATGCCATTATCGCGGCATCTGCCAACGAAGCGGTCAATCCCAAGTTTGTAAAAACACTCATGAAGGCTGCTGGTATGGTGAAAATGAAAGCGTCTGACGGCAAACGTTATGTCGAGACGTTTGAGGAATCCGGTATCCCAATGATTGATGACGAAGGCAAGCCCGCAGCGGTTGAATTCGCCGTCAAGAAATTCCTTGCTGACAACCCGAGCCAGGCAAAAGCCACAGCACAGGGCGGCTCCGGAACGATACGCAGTGAGGCAAACCCGGACACAACAGGAATGGTCGCTTTGGAGAAAGCATACGAAGCGGCAAAAGACGGAAGCACAGATAAATTGGCATTGAAGCGTCAAATCTTCGAGGCTAAACAAAAAGGTACTTAAACCAGTCAATAACATAGGAGGTATATCATGGCCACAACAGGATCAGCGTGGTTGCTCTTAAACTATATCGGTGAATTGTACACCGCCAGCCCTCTTCGCACCCCTGTCCTCTCAGCAATAGGGGGCTTGAATGGCGGGAAGCTCTCACAGAACTTCACGTTTCCGGTAAGCGCGGAATATTCCATACCAGCCGCCGCACAGACCACAATCACGGAAGATGATAGCGTTGACGCACCCACGGCAGTGGATGTCGTAACCACTCAGGTATATAACGTCTGCGAGATTCACCATCATTCTATATTGGTTACCTATCAGGCAATAAGTAACCAAAACCGATTGTCAGGAATCACGGGCCCAACCGACAATCTTGCCTCACCAGCAAGTTATGACTTCCAGATAAAACGAAAACTGGAAGAAATAGCCAGGGATGTGGAGTTTTCAATCTTACAGGGTACGTATGTAGTTTCAACCGGCTCCGGTGTTGCAAATGGCACAAGAGGCTTGATTGAATGTGCGAGCGATGCCGGGAATACCGTCGCCGCAGGAGGCGCAACGCTTACCAAGCCAGTAGTTCAGGAATTACTCAGAACCATGTATGCCGCAGGAGCGATTTTCGCGAATGCCGCGTTTATCGTTAATGCGTTCCAAAAACAGGTACTCTCTGAAATTTACGGATATGCGCCCACCTCACGAGACGTAGGAGGTCTCAATATTCAGCAGATAGAAACCGACTTCGGACTTATCGGTGTTATTCTTGACTCGTTCCAGCCTGCCGCTACTGTGACTCTTGCCGAGCTTTCGGTATGTGCGCCGGTATTCCAGGAAGTACCCAAAAAGGGCGGACTGTTCTACCAACCTTTGGCGCCAACAGGAGCCGCAGACAAAGGTCAGCTTTATGGTCAGATCGGGCTTGATCATGGCCCCAAATGGATGCATGGTACAATAACCGGCTGTGCAACATCATAAACCAACCGCAACAATTAACCTCTTAAAGGGAGGCAAGGACATGAACACAATGAAAAGAATCCTCTGTTTGTCGCTCCTGTTGCTGTTGGCTACAGTTGGCCCCTCACTGGCAGTTTGGGAACAGCTTGGCGTTGGAGTACGGCCCCGAGTACGGCGAGCAATAGAGGAATTGCGTGATGTTGGGAATATAGTAAACCCGGCACATGCTTTCTATGTTGACAAAAACGTAACCGCTTCAGGAGATGGTGATCAATGGTCAACAGCGTTTAAAACCATCGCCGAAGGTATTACTGCCGCAAATGCAGATACTACAGGCGGCGTTGTTCCGGGTAGTCATATCTTTATTAACCCCGGCGTATACGCTGAAAACCTTACTACAATGCCCTATTCCTGTACGCTTATTGGATTAGGTAAAAGAGGAGTATCGGGTGCAGGAGTAGAAATTCATCCGGTGTCAGGAAGCGCCCTTGTGCATACTGCTGATTCGGGTAATGCTGCCGCAGATGTAATCACATTCGGAACGCAATTTATCAATATTTCGTTCTGCACCGACACGGCACATCCTCAAGTCTCATTCGATTATGCACAGGAAGTATTATTCGACCATTGCACTTTCGAGCAAGGCACTCCGGGACTTGCCACGTATGGCATTTACGTAAAAGACGCTGTCGGGCTTGATGTAATCGACTGCGATGTAATCATATCATCTTCGACCGATGGCTTTGACAACTTCTTGCTTGTTGATGATGGCACGAATTCATACTTCAAATCCTGTACGCTTGTCGGTAATATTATTCGTGAATCCGGTACTGCTATAAGCATTACAACTGGATACGATGCCACCGGCTCGATAATAATTAATAACTTTATCGAAGCTGAGGCATCGGCTACCGGCGTCCTGGAAGCTGCGGGCGAAACACACGTCATAAATAATATCATTGTTACGGGTTCAGGCGGTGACGCGATAAGCCATACTGGAGGTGCTATATATACTACCGGTAATGTCACCAACATTAATGGCACGAGTGTTTGGGAGGTCACTGGACCGTAACCAGGCATAGATTTATTGTCTTTGGCAGTTTTAGCCATTGGCTGTTTTGGCCATTGGTAATCACCCAAAAAGGGGCGAGTAGAAACGGCTCGCCTCTTAACAAAACAACAGGATAAGCATTATGGCAGTAACAAAAAAGGGTACTCCAAGGCGGGACGGCAGCGGTAACGGGACAAGAGCAAATAAAGGTCGCGGTGGATGCCCGCCAAGCAAACAACCAAAGAACAGAAAAAGGACGTAACAACATGGCAGTAAAGAAAAAAGCACCTATAACATTCACCTGTATTCCAATATTGGGAAAGGCTGGCGGTGGAGTACAATGGGACGCAGCGGCCAACAAAGCTCTTTGCAGGTTTGATAGAAATGGTCATTTCACAACCGATGATCCCAAAGTTATCGCGAAACTCAGGAAGCTCAAATACAAAGAACCGCCTGAACTCCAGCCTCCGACGGAACAGGAAGAAGATCAACCCGAACCAGGGCCAACAGGCCCGGAAGAAACGAGTGAATAATATGAAAAAGCGCATCTTTGCCATAGCGCTCCTCTGCCTACTCTTGGCATCGATTAGCGCTTATGCGATAGTAATCAAATACGGGTCGCCAGTAGCATACTTGGGACGCTCGACTGATTCAAAGCCGACCACGAGTGTGTTGTCCGGAGCTGAATTTTATGAAACCGATACCGGCAGAACTTATAATTATATCGGCTCTGTCTGGGTAGCGAAATCTGATGGTTATGTTTCCGGTCCCGACACGCTCACTACAGCGAATACCTATTCGACGCCCGACACGATAGACGGCTTTCAGGAAGTCACCTATGCTCTGACTGTATCCTCAATAGCAGACACTATAAGGGTACGTATTGTAGGAAAACTGCCCGGGGGCGGCTGGGTAAATCTTGACGCAGACGGTGATTCTACTATTGTAACCGCAGATGGCGATTATATGTTTCGTTATAACGGGGGAGCCTCAATATCAGAAGCGAAAGCTCATTATGCTTTGGCATCAGCAACGACACCGACATCACGTCTGATATGGTATAGCAAGAAGGGCGGAGTGATAAAATGAATAATCTGCGCTGTATTCTCAAAGAGGCGTTTGTTATAGGTATTCTCTTACTTGCTCTGGCAATACTGCTGGGATCGTCATGTGAATATGCCCTTGCACAGACCTACCAGCTTCACGAGGAGGACCCGCAAGCTCACAAGGTCAGGGCATTCGCCGATAGTGCCATAGCTGTCACCAGCCGCGTTATTAGCGATTCCACGTTTGCGCGATTGCAGTCAGACAGCATGTTTGTATCGTTCTTTCGCGTAACCAGTACCATGATTTCCTCAACTTCTGACATCCAAACATTGGCTGCGGCAAATACGATTAATCCCAATGCGCCGAAGGTATTTATTAACGGTAGCGGTGCCGCTGTAACATTAATCTCAACACCCACTATGGCATCGGGTACAGAGGACGGGGAATTTATAATCGTTCAGGGCTCATCTTATGCAGTAACGATTCAGGATGAAAGCACTCTTTCAGGCAGTGGAATTCAACTTCGAGATAACAACAATATGACTCTCGGAGAATTTGAAACCGCATTATTTTCCTACGATTCTTTGGGTGGTTATTGGGTAGAGATCAACGCAGGCAATTTAGACGCCACGAGTGTTATTGACTTTGCCGATAGCGCAATTGCGGCTACGTCTCAGGTAATGAAAGACTCAACATTTTCCCATATACAGGCTGATTCAGTGCGGGCAACCACAATTATATCCAACACAATCTCCGCCGATCAGATTAACACGAGTGAAACAAATACTCATACAATCTCACCTGTAGGCGGAGAGTACGCAACCACCCAAGCGGCGTTAGACGCTAACCCTACAGGCGGAGCTTTATTCTTAGTCTATCCCGGCACTTATACAGATGATACTATTAACTTCACTGCGAATGATCAGCATGTAGTGGGTATGAGCGCATCTCCCATACAAGTGACTGTTACCTCAGTAGATGCAAGAATAGCTAACTTTGGCGCTTATACCGGCTGTATTATTAGAGACATTAAGATGGCAGTGACTGCTGCGACAACTGCAATTAATACAGTTGAAGGTTCTGGTAGTTTTATCCTTTATAGATGTCATGTAGGTATGACTACCTCTGCCGCTGTGGTGGCGGCTACTCAGGCAGCTTGCGTAAGTGCAACTGCAACAGTTAAGATAAAACGAGGTACGATTGATTATAATCATACTGGTAATGGTGGCGGTGGCGCTATAAAAGCAGCGGTTGTCGCAGGAACGGGAGCCGTTATAACCATATCAGATGGTGTTAATATTGATGTAGATAATAGCGGGACTGCTCTTATATCAGTCTCAGATTATAGCGCTGGCACTGGCGTAGTGACTATAACCGGTTGTGATATAGATGTCAATGATAGCGGAGCCACGATTACCGCAGGCGTAGGTTATGTGGGAGCCGCCGCAGCGGAAGAATATTATAGCAACATTGTTCATGTAGCGAACAACAATAACGCAGCTTATGGGCTATATCACGGTGGCAATGGAACCATTAGAAGTATGGATAATCATTATCACGTCACATCTTCTGGCGGAAGTGCCTACAGTTTTTATATAGGCGGTAGCGCAACATTGGCGTCGCAGGCTGATGTTATTATAGCTGCCAATGGTTATGTTAATAACGGTACTTTTACAATGGCTTCTTTCCCGATAGATGGAAGTATCACAGGAACAGGTGACGCTTATTTTTATAACGTACACGCATCAAACGACGCCAACATAGGCGGCAATGCCAATATAACCGGTAATGTAACAGGAACCTGGACTGGTAGCACTATTCCCGTAGAAAAGGGCGGCACTGAGACAACTTCCCTAACCGATGGCGGTATTATGGTCGGAGGCGGCACGGGAGCCGTAGAGGTGATCTCTGTTCTCGGCAATGGAGAGCTGCTTATTGGGGGCGGTACTAATCCGAACCCCTCAACTATAACGGGCACTGCAAATGAAATCGATGTAACCAACACGCCCGGTCACATCACGATGGGGCTTGTCAATCCGCTTATTGTAGGTGTCGGAGGCATGGGCGCCGCAACCTTTACCGAATATGGTGTTTTATTCGGCGCGGGCACAGGCCCGATAGAAGTTTCAAGTGTGCTTGGAAACGGAGAACTGTTAATCGGAGGTGGGACGAATCCCAATGCATCTACACTCACCGGTACAGCAGATGAGATCGAAATAACCAATACCGCAGGTCATATTCAAATAGGTTTACCGGACGATGTAACCATAACAGGTACTGCGGACGCCACTACTTGGGATATTAACCTCACCGAAGTACAGGATGTTTATACTTCGGGGGTTGCTGATGGCACCATACTAATATACGATGGGACTGATTCACAGTGGGAAGTGTCAACGCCCGTTTACGGTGATATGTATATGGTAGACAATACCGTAATGGTGACCATAGGGACAAAAGATGAATGGACATTAATTGATGGTAGTTGGACGGAAGGAGAAACGAATGAGGTTACCTTTAGCGACGACCATCTCATAGCTCCTGTTGGCGGTATGTATCTTGCTGTGGTACATCTTGCTGCTTATTGCGCTACGCAAAATCAGGAGGTTGAAATCGCCATAGCACAAGGCACACACGCAGCACCGGTTGTCATTGAAGGATCGCGCATATTAAGAAGGTTTACTGTCAATGATATAGGGGCTATATCAACAAGTTCTTATGTGCAATTAGAGGCAAGCGAAGAAATACATATTGTGCTGCGAAACAGAACCAGCACCGCCAACATGGGTGTTCGAGCATTACGCGCAAGGTTAGAATTAATACACCGTTAAACGATAAAGATTAGGGAATAATATGAGACGTCTGGTCACAATAATACTTTTGTTTCTCATGGTGAGTACTGCGAAGGCGGCCTCCTGGGATAAGGTCATTAATACAGGTTGGGTGTCGAGTCAGTGGCTTAAGTGGGGATATGTAGGAGCTATCTGTACCACTCAGTCGCTGAATGGTATGGTAGATGGTTACCACTTCAGACATGCTGATACCCACCTTGTGAATGAGGGTAATTATCATGCCTTCGCGTCAGGTGCTCGGGCAGGAAGTATTATCACTGGCTGGTTTATGTACGCCAACTACAAGGACAAAAAGCAAACCTCATGGGGAAAGGTGAAGAGAATCATCGGCGGGGCGATGCTTGCCAGGAATTGTTTTGAATGGTCTTACAAGGGAGTTAAGTATGGGAATCCCTTTGATTATGACGCTCGCAGGAATGAGCACGCACTTGTCTATTTTGGAATCAGGGAAGGGAAGATAGCTGACCTCTATATAGGAACAGGCCCTGTATCGGGTCCTATTGTAGATATGGCCTTCCTCCTGATAGGATGGAGCTTAATAAGATAATGGCTATAACATTAGTAGCAACAGCCGGAGCGAAAACAGCCAATACATACGTAGACCTTGCAGATGCGGAAACCATACTCGAAGGCAAATTCGGCATTACGAAATGGGATGCTGCGACAGATGCAAACAAGAACCGCGCTCTTGCTACCGCAACCCAGCAGATAGACCGGCAGCGTTTAGCGGGCGTGAAGTATTATAGCTACGCCGAGACGCACGACAGTTATCAGGCGTTACATTTCCCAATAAAAGGCAATGTGTATAATTCATCATTGTTTATCCCAAAAGCGGTTGAGCGCGCATGTGCATTTCAGGCAGAGTATTTAATCCGGCGAGGGGCTGCAGCAGAAGCTACCAGCGCAATGATTGACGCTGGGGTCAAGTCCTATTCAGGCGGCAGGACATCAGAGGTATTAGACGCTCTCCAAGCTTCAGAGCTATGCACGGCCGCGAGATCAGAACTCGGTGGATTAATTAAACGCACTATAACCCTGCAACGAGGCTGAGGTAATGTATGGCCGACCCCATCCCCATAACTCCCGGACGCCAGGAATCAGTAGATATTTATGCGCAAGCAGTAGCCAGATTAAAGGGTGTAGTATTTGGTGAAGATATTACTGAAGCAACTAAACGACAGGCGGCACATAAAATTATCGCAATCCAAGAACACATCAAAGATTTGAAAAAGACTAATGCGAAATGGGCTAAACGATACATCCCACAGTCTTACGAGGCTGGCATTGGTCAGGATGACGCATTGCTAAGACGATTTCTCGGCAATGAGTATACTGCCGGGTTCACTAAATTGCACAGAGATGCGGCGAGAGTGGCGGCGGTAGGCGCGGCAAGTGATTTTAATGTGACTGCGGATGCCCTTGAAAATACTTATGTGAATTATGTGAGACGTGTTCAGGCAGGTGTTTCCAAAAAGGAAATAGCTCGCAAGATCGCGGGTGGTATTGTGGAAGGTCAGACAAGAGCAACCACGAGCAACATGTTGCTGGATGATTTGAGGAAACGTGCAATAAACGGCACGATAACCGTAGGCAAAGTCACAATGAAAGCCACAGCATACGCAGACTTGCTTTCCAGAACGTTGACAAGAACAGTACGCACCGAAGGCACAATAAACCGCCTGAATGAGTATGACATTGATTTAGTGATAATCTCCAATACGGGCGCGGTTGATTTCTGTACTCAGTATGAAGATCAGATATTCAGCATATCAGGAAATTCCAGGAAGTATCCGATGCTGGCGGCACGGCCTCCGTATCATCCCCACTGTTATTCAAAAGACACGGAAGTATATACAGATAACGGGTGGAAACTATTCAAAGACGTAAAGCGAAATGATCTGTGCTGGTCGTTAGACCCGGAAACTAAAAAAACCGAGTACGTGCCAATAAAGAGATATTATTCTGGATATTCTGAGGTGATGGTACATTTTAACAACAATGATAACATAGATTTACTTGTTACGCCAAATCATAAAATGGTATACGTGGATCGGTACGGCGAAGAAGATAAAATATTCTTTGAACAAGCATCAATTATGATGATATGGAAGCCCGGATCAACGCACTATTGGTTGTGCGTAACACCAGAATGGGATGACGGGGAATCATTTGCACTGATAAGCGGTCAAGATATTAAAACCACCGATTATAACGATATGGTTTATTGTGTTGAATTGGAAAAATATCACACCCTATTTGTACGCAGAAACGGAAAAACATGCTGGTCTGGAAACTGCACTCACACCCTCGCCGCCTTCGTAGAGGAATTTGCCTCTGAGAAGGAAATCGAAAAAGGGCAGCAATTCAAGAAAGAGGATGTCGGCAAATCAGCAAGTGAAATGAATAAGAAGTACCCGATTGCGAAGGATGATACTCGTGCCCGGACAAAGAAAACGCAGAAAGCTCCGGAAACACCAAAGCCAGTTGTACCCGCACCAGAACCGGCATTTGTACCGGCGAAAACGACCGAGAAGCTGGAAAAAACAATGGTATCAGGCGACATACAATCATCCATAGAAGTAGAAGAAGGGAAGAATAATGTAAAAAGGGTCAAGATAAAAGGAAACGGTGAAGGTGCATTCAAGTCAATGGCGGGGGAGGCTGGCTTTGGAACAGGGGAAAAGATGTATATCCGAGAAAGGGCGGCTTATTTAATTTCAGAAGAGGCAGGGCTTGAGGATGTCCCAGTTACTGTAATAAGGAAGATAAAAGGAGAAATTGGTTCATTGCAGCATTGGTCAACAACTGGCACCTTACCAATTGACATTAAACCAAAAACATTTTTCACAGATAAGACGCGCAGTCTTTACAAATATGAAAAAGATAAGATGGCTTTCTTTGATTCTTTAATTGGCAATTCTGACAGACATGCAGGAAATTACCTGATAAAAAAATCAGGTAAAATTACCTACATAGATAACGGAAGTTCTTTGGGCGTTTCTTCTATCGGATATCCCGACTCTCTTATCAGAAGTACAATTCAGAATTTATATAAAAATATGCCCGGCGATATAGCAACCAGAAAAGTTCCAGAATTAACAAGGCTGAGAGATGGAATAAAGAAAATAACAACGAAGAAGTTTGGTGAAATATTAATCAAAAACTCTTTAGAGCGTGAGGCGCTGGGGCATTTGCAGGGAAGAGCAAGAACAGCGATAGCCGAATTAGATAAAATATTATCCTTAGAATGATGGGGTTACAATGGAATATATTCTAATAAAAGATTCAGACGGTAAGGTATTGGGAAAAATAATATGGCTGAAAAACCACTATGAAATTGAATCTCCCAAGTATAAAAAATTCATAGAAGAAATTTTGGACGTAATAAAAAACCACCCACGCTTCCCTTTACCGAAAAACGCAAGGACCGCATTTGAATATATACCCTCTCGATTATCTAATTTGTCGAGGATAGTTTTCAGTGATATAAAAAAGGTGACGATAAAGGACGAGGCTTAACATGAGTAAGCTCAGAACCAAGAGCATCAAGATAATCAAAATATTGAGCAGTAAATACCGGCTATTTTTCACAAGAAACTTGAAAGACAAAAATAGCAAACTATACGGGAAAGCCTCACTTGATCATGCAAAGATAAAGATTGTCGATGCTTACCCGGCAATGCGACAAAACCAAACTATTGTACATGAAGTATTACATGCTATAACGGATGAGGTTGGGATCGAACTGCCAGAAATGACAATTGAGAAAATGGGTGGCGGCTTCTACGCTTTTCTAATCGACAACAAGAAGCTCATTCGCAAAATCCTTAAAGAGGAAGCGGTATAATGGAAAAGCCCAAAAATATCAAAGTTGAATATCCAGCCACGGAAATAAACGAGGAATTAGACGAAGCAATCAAGGACGCGATGACTGGAATTGGTTATGAAATGTGGGCTTCTGGCTATGACCTGGTAAGTGATGTACGGGACTTGGCCTTCGAACCAATGAAAACGTATGAGGAGCGTAAGGCTCTCGCCGCAGCCCCCACGATAGTGGGCAAAATGGGGCTTAATCAGACAATTGTTGTGACAGAGAAATACCGGAATATTAAGTTGGGTAAAGGCGGTAAATGTTACGAAAATGTCCCTGTCAATTAAGGAATAATTAATGTCAATCCAGCACATATATGATGCGACAGCCGACCTCTACAAATCCACAACTAAAAGGAGTGGTATTCCTAAATATTCTGCAACCGCTTCGACCGCAGACGTTGACTGCCGGGTTGAGGAGGAATTTAGGCATGTACAGGACAGAAAGGGCAGTGTAATAATAACTGATGTGGTGATACTTATGGATGAAAGCGCAACGGTAGACATTGACTATAAGATTATTGTGGGAACTGATAGCTACGTGGTGGTAAAGGCCAGGAAAGTGAAACAGGGCGTAGTAACTAATGATCATTGGGAATTACTCTGCAAGGGAATATAAGCATGGCACGAGCAGGCGTACATATATCCGGTATTAATCAGACAATACGATTACTGGGTGAGAAGATTGACGGGAAACGCCAGAAAATTGAGCGTGCGGCTAAACACGTATCTGCTGATTTCTTACGTAAATCACAGGACAATGCACCCTTGCAGGAAGGTACGCTGGCAGCGTCCGGGTCGGAAGAGGTTAAGGACCTTGGCCGTGGCAAAGGCTTTTTGATAGTTGTAGGGTTTGACACACCTTATGCGTTGAGAATGCACGAATCAAAATACAACGCACGGCAGAAAATGACTGCAAAACAAAAACGGAAATTACCTATCAGGCGAGGCGGACCGAAAGAAGACGTAGACGGAAAAACGCCTGATGATTACGGTTTACTTGGCAAAAGAGGGCGGAAATATATGTCAAGAGCGTGGCGAGACAACAAGCGTAAATGGACAGCAGCACTGGAAAGGTCGGCTGCATAATGAGAGTTGATCTTGTGCAATATTTTGTTATGGCAACATTGGGACACTCAATCAGTACGGTGTTTTATGGACACCAGCCTTCCGATCCCGATAATTGCACGACAGTCTATGCCGAACCGGAAGAGGTGAATGTTCACAGCACCGTAGAGCTTGCCTCATATCAGGCAATAATACGACACGAAACATACGCAACAGGCGAAACATGGGCGCGTACCATCTTTGATGCGATAAAGGAAAAGAACAGCCTGAACACCTATCACGGTCTGTATTTGACGGCAGCCATGAGCGGTACTACCGATCCGATAACCTTTGCCCCGGATGATGGAAGTGGAAATACAAAGGCGGCAGTATTTACCGTTGCTGATTACATCCTGATAGGTGAGGAAATGCTCAAAGTTACGGGAGTATCATCGCCGAACGTAACAGCGTCGCGCGCAGCGTTAGGCAGCACAAAAGCAGCGCATCTTGAAAATGCTGAGATTTACAATTGTACGCAGAATCCTATACCGGGAAAGCAGTGCGATTCCACATTCCCAACTGAGGAGTTATCGGGAGTGTTACCGCTTGGATTTAACGAGGATAACGACACATGGGAGTTTAGCGTAAACTGGACGGTAACACTGATACCGTGAAATAACATGACTTAAGGAGGAAAATGGCAACAACAACAGAAAATATCATGGATGCCCTTGAAGCCTTAACTATCACCGGCACGCCCACTGTAACAAGGCGGTTCCAGGTAATTGATGATGACTTCGAGGATTTCCCCAATTTCCCGCTCGTTGTGGTAGCTACGGGTGATGAAGAGTGCGAACCTCTTGCCAATCTGCAAACGGAAAGCAACTTCCACCCCACTGTTCATTTTTTCGGTGAAGGCATCAGCGCTGCGGCTATGGAGACGTGGCGCAAGAGCATACGCACGTCAATTATACAGGATACTACACTTCGGGGTCTTTCGATAAATGTTCATATAGAAAAAATCAAAGTATACTTAGCGAAAAACAAAAAGCTCCAACGATTAATATTCTCGCTGGGGATCATATTTGACATCGACCACGATTAGAAAAGGAGGAGGTTTGTTATGGCAGACACTACGGGAATAGGCCACCTGACAGATATGCTCATGGATTACGAGACAACCACTTATGGTACGCTGGAGGACAGTACGGAAATCGCAATGCCCTTTGTAAGTGAAGGTTTAACATCCAAATATGCTGAGGTGAAAAATGACGTTCTTCGTGCAGAGGCAGTCCAGAGGCCCCCCGCTCAAGGGAATGAAGCAGTCACAGGCCCGATAGTGCTTGAGGCTGATTACGATAATATCAAAGAAATTCTGGGCTATGTCCTCGGCACAGGAACAACGGGAACCGCTACACCCGCAGACGAAAATGTAATGCGCAACTCGGTTATCATTGACAAGAAAGTCAGGCGTTATCAATTCCTGGGTGGTGTTATAAACCGAGCAGTATTCAGAAGTGACGCGAATAGCGAAAAACTCATGATTGATACTGACTGGATATTTCAGCACTTGAATATCACAAGTGATGCGATGCCCGGCAGTGCTTCACTTACCGTATCCGAACCCGTCAAGCACAGCACCCTTGTTTTCCGGATTAACCAATCATCAAACGGTGCGCTTGACGCAAACGATGCACTAAAAATTGAGTCATTTACACTCACAGTCGATAATCATTTCGGCGTTGTTTACGGCTCTGAAGACGGCTTGATATTACAGCCGATGCGTGAGGCAAAGCGAGAAACCAAATTTGAATTTACAGCTGCTCGGCTCAACACCGATGCCGAGATAACGAACTTGCTCACCGAACAAGCATCGTGGACAAATATTCAGGCAGACTTGATCTGGACTGGCGGGCTGGGTTCAAATGCACTCACGATTCAATTGCCGGAAATGCGTATCACTGAACCAGCTCCGGCTTCAGTAGAGGGCGCGGGAGCGATACCATTCAAGGTCGGGCTTACATGCTATAAGAATGTGTCTCACGACACCCTTATGGGCGATGCAAATGATGAAATCCGCATGGTGCTGGCAACCTAAGAAAGGGGTAACTAATGGCTGATACAACTGGAAT
>Ga0307928_10002758_pt1 | contig 13446 bp, 22 predicted proteins | sample AceLakmetagen232_FD_201815 | JGI IMG/M metagenome (GOLD analysis project Ga0307928, IMG submission 201815) | Saline water microbial communities from Ace Lake, Antarctica - #232 | ecosystem: Environmental > Aquatic > Non-marine Saline and Alkaline > Saline | place: Antarctica: Ace Lake... | reverse complement strand
CGCCTTAGGATATTTCTCCATCAAAGCAATAATCTCATCACACTTAACCTCGCCATTAACAACATGCTTCCGAACACCCTGAAAATTCTTAACTTTCTCAATCTCAAAAGTAATCTCATCCCTCAAATCCAAAGTCGAAACAATAACACCATTAACCTCAACAGACTCACCGACCTTCTCCAAACATTTCTTCACCAAAAGATTAGCATACTCAGCCCCAGCCTTAATCGACCACTTCTTCGCCTGCCGTTTCCCCTCAAGCAAATACTTATTTTTATACTCGCCCCGACCGAACTTCAAAAAATTCGCATGAACCTCAGCATCAAAAACACCATCAAAGATTTTTTTCATAACCATAAATTCAAAACTTTAGTTTTTAATTTCGCAAGGGCTTTGCCATTGCATAATCTAAAAACTTTTACCACCGGTAATTTTATTTATCATGTCCCGAAAACACAAAAACACTTTATAAAACCTACCTCCTCCCAAACTTTATAAGTTCCAAAACCATAGATTATTATGGCAGACCAGGTCGACATTAAAAAAGGAATAGTAGGAGCAATAATCCTAGGAATCTTCGTCCTAGCATTCTTCATCCTCAGGCCAATTATAATCCCAATCATTTTCGGCCTACTTTTCGCATACATCTTCAGCCCCCTCTACAGAAAAATCAAAACAAAAGTAAAAGGCAAAAACATCCCGGCGTTACTTCTCTTGCTGGGACTAATAGTCATAATCGCAATACCGATGTTCTACATCGTACCAATCTTGGTCAACCAAGCCTTCGATACATACGTCTTAATTCAAAATGTAAACATGAACGAAATCGTAGGAGGATTTATACAAAGCGACATTTCATCTACAATAGCAATAAATCTCGACAACCTAATCGGACAAATCTTCTCAGGATTCCTAAACCAATTCAAAAACATGCTAATCAATCTCCCCTCAATGCTCCTGCTCTTCGCCGTTTTCCTATTCACATTTTATTTCGCAATTAGAGATTCAGATGACTTAAGAGAATATATCTCGACACTATCCCCATTCTCCGATTCAACAGAGAAAAAATTCCTAAAAGAATTTAGGGGAATTACTAACGCAATTGTTTTCGGACAAGTTTTCATAGGAATAATACAAGGTCTTGCCGTCGGTGTAGGACTATTTTTTCTAGGAGTCCCAAAAACATTAATCTTAACATTTATCGCGAGCATAGTATCGATGATTCCAGTTCTAGGTTCATGGATTGTCTGGATGCCAGTAGGACTATTCCTAATATTTACAGGACAAACATTCGACGGAATCTTCCTCCTACTTTACGGCGCCCTATTCGTATCAACAATCGACAACTTAATCAGACCATACATATTATCCAAACAATCAAATCTCCCAATCGCTCTAAGCGTCATCGGAACAATCGGCGGACTTTACTTCTTTGGAATCGCAGGTCTAGTCCTCGGTCCACTTGTCCTAGCATACGTTCTAATAATTATTGAATTTTACCAACAAGGTAAACTAAAAGACTTATTCAATAAATAGAGGTTTCAAAGTGAAGTTAAAAGTAAAAAATTTCAATTGGCTAGCAGGCCGTCCAGTCGTAGTTCTCAATGACAAATCCGCAAAAAAAATGAACGTTTTCGTAGACGACCGAGTTGCAATTTCAAATTCAAAAAAAGTTTACGCCGTAGTGGATATCTTCCCAAAACTAGTAAGAACAAACCAGATAGGACTATCTCAAGAATTGAGTAAGATATTAAAAATAAAAAACGGAACGACTGTTGAAGTAAGCAGTTCGGAAATTTCAGACGCATCATTCTTAATTAAGAAAAAGATGAACGGAGAAACATTAAATCGAAAAGAACTCAATTATTTAATTTCAGAAATAGTCCACAACAATTTAACCGAGGCAGAAATCGCATTCTTTACAGCCGCCCAAAAATTAAACGGGATGAAATTCGAAGAGACAATTAATCTAACAAAAGCCATGGTAAAAACCGGAGCGAAATTAAAATTCAAAGGAAAATATGTCGCAGACAAACATTCCATAGGAGGAGTCGCAGGAAACAGAACAACGCCGATTGTAGTAGCAATATGCGCAGCCGTAGGATTAACCCTCCCAAAGACATCCTCAAGAGCAATAACCTCAGCATCGGGAACAGCGGACGTAATAGAAACAATTTCCAATGTAGAACTCACCCTAAAGAAAATTAAGAAGGTAGTTCAAAAAACCGGAGCCTGTTTGGCTTGGGGAGGATCATTAGGGCTAGCACCTTCGGACGACAAAATCATACAAGTGGAACGTCTACTAAACCTAGATATCGAGCCACAACTTTTAGCCTCAATCATGTCGAAGAAAATAGCAGCCGGAGCGAAATATATTCTAATAGATATTCCATACGGGAAAGGTTCAAAAATAAAAAATATAAAAAAGGCAAAAAACCTTGGACGAAAATTCGAAAGAATGGGTAAAGAGTTTAAACTAAAATTAAAAGTTGTATATACAGATGGGAAGCAACCAATAGGAAATGGCGTCGGACCAGTTCTTGAAATGCAGGATGTTTTATTAGTCCTTCAAAATTTAAAAGAAACACCACAAGACCTCAGAGAAAAATCCTTATTCTTATCGACAGAGCTAATTAAGCTATGTGGAATAAAGAATGCAAGGAAGAAAGCAGAAGAAGCATTAAGTTCGGGGAAGGCTTATGAAAAATTAAAAGAAATAATTAATGCACAAAATGAAAAAAATAATTTTGATCTAAAAGTAGAAAGATTAGTATTAGCAAAATGTAAAAAAGTAATCAAAGCAAAAAGGGACGGAAGAATAACAACAGTAAGCAACAGAGGAATCAACTCTCTTTGCAGAGTTCTCGGAACCCCCGAAACTATTTCAGCAGGATGTTATCTTCATCAACACCTCGGGAAGATATCAAAAGGAGACCCATTATTAACCCTTTACACAGAAAGCCGAAGCAAGTTAAAAGATGCTTTAAAGTTTCTAAAAGAATTCAAACCAATCGAGATTAAATAACACTAGCCTTAATTATCTTAATTTCCTGAATAGGTTTATTCTCCCTACCCGTTGCCGCCTCACTAATATGATCAACAATATCCATACCCTCGACAACTTCTCCAAAAACTGGATGCTTGCTGCCCGGCGCTCTCATATCATCATAATCTAGCTGAGAGTTATCTGCAACATTAATAAAAAATTGACTCGACCCGCTATTGGGTGTATCGGCTAAATTAGCCATTGAAATAGTCCCACGAACATTTGAATGTCCTGCAACAAACTCATCCCGAATATTATTTGAATTCTTTTGCCCATCGAGAGTGAAACCCCCACTCTGAATCATAAAATCCTTAATCACTCGATGAAAAATAACACCATCATAAAATCCTTCCCCAACCAACTTCTCAAAATTCCCTGCAGTAATCGGCATATCATCGTACAACTTAATTACAATGTCCCCGTGATTAGTTTCTAATTTTACATTTCCCATTTCATCATTTCCGCCAATAGCCTTAATCTTATCGACAACTTTCCCTGTGACGTCCCAACCAGAAATTGTCATAATTCCTACTACTACTATAAACGCGATAATTATAAACATTGCGCTCTGAATCCCCAAAATACCTTTATTATTCATATCATTAAAAGCCATATTCAATTTAAAACCTTTTCGCAAGCATTACGCCGGAACAATATTATTAACCATTTTCATGACAAAAAGCGTAAATAAAATAACCAACAAAATAACCAAAGAAATCGCAACAGCCTTATTCCTCAAAATTTTCGGATACTTCATTCTCATTATCAACCAACTAAATTTAAAAACCTTACTTCCTCAAAACAATTAGGCCCACATCGCATAATGGTATTGCACTGGACTTGAAATCCAGGCCTTTCGAGGCATCCCGGTTCGATTCCGGGTGTGGGCGTCCTACCTTATGATATGCTCAATTTGATTATCTCCATCAATAGTATAATAATCTAAAAACATCGCAAAAGGAATTGGTTCATCTTTCCTCATATAAGGTATAACTATATATTCATCATCAAGAGTTAAAATATGTACTCTCCAATAATCTTTTGAACAATTTTCTTCTATCCAATTATTTTCTGGAAGGAGAACCAATATCCCCTTATGCAATTTATAAGAAACTTCTTCCTCACTTTCAATCATTCGAATCAATTCTGATTTCTTTACCATCTTAATCTCATCAGAACTCTTCTCCCCCAAACTACCTCCACCATCCGTCCAAAAGCCAAGCCACAACGACCTCACTTTCGATAAGAACAGCAAAGCCAACTAGACCCCACCATTCAAAGTTAGTCTACAGCGCAGCGTTCTACAGGAAATTTTTAATTTCCGTTCTGTAGTCTACAACGTAGCGTTCTAACTCTATCCGAATAATGAAGCCAAACCAGCAGCCGACTCGACCTTAGGTTCTTCTTTCTTCTTTTCTTCTTTTGGTGCTTCACCAGCAGACGCATCTCCACCAGCAGCAGGAGCCGCAGCGATAGACGCATTCGCTAACTTGTCAGCAATGTCCACGCCAGACAAACTCGCTACCATAACCTTAACTTTCGCTTCGTCAACCTCAGCGCCAGTCGCGGAAATAACAGCCTTCAAGTTATCTTCGTTGATATCCTTGCCAACTTTGTGCAACAAAAGAGCCGCATATGTATATTCCATTTTATTCTGTTTCCTCCGAAGTTTTATCTTCGTAAGTCTGATTTTGAAATCTTTTATGAAGGTTATGGGCGGCCAATAACATATCTTTATCACAACCAATCATTTCCGATAAGAATTTTTCAATAGTACTATAAATAAATTGTCTTTCAGGGTCTTCTTCGGTTCTTAATAGTTCTCCATATTTGTTTAAACTTCTCTCTGTTGCTTGATATTTCCTTTGCCTATTCCTAAAGATTTCTTCAACAAATTCAGGAGCCTTCCCAGTCCTAAGCATTCCAGCTTCACCCAACAATACTAATAACCTATCATCCTCAGATTCAAAAACATATCTCGGATTCATAACATTGGCAAACTCATTCAAGAAATCTTGTTCATCCATCTTCCACCCCATCAGCCTTTACTTCATCAGTCTTAACTTCCTCAACCTTCTCATCAACCTTCTCTTCTTCCTCAACTTCCTCAACAGGTGCTTCCTCAACCTTCCCCTCAGAATCTGTGTCAATCTGTGTAATCTGTGGCTCATTTTCCCCTTCCCCAATCAACCCATCAACAACCTTCTCCTCCTCTTTAATTTCCTCAACCTTCCCCTCAGAATCTGTGTCATCTGTGTCATCCGTGTTCAAACTTTCCCCTTCCCCAATCAAATCATCAACCACATTCTCCTCAGCACCAGCCCTAGCCAAAATAAAATCAAGAGTAGTATCATTAACATAACCAATCTCAACAGCGAACGCAACACCCCGACTATAATCGTTCATCAAAGTCTCCATCATAGCTTCCTTATCAATCTTAATATCAACATAGACCTTCTTCTCATCACCATCAAAAGCCGCAACAGGCTCAACACCAACCTCGAAAGGAATAATATCCAACTTCGCCATAATAGAAGCAAGAGCCTCAGTAATCTCATCACCTTCCTTGGCAATAACCTTATCCTTCAAAACAGCAATCTTACCATTCTCAACCTTAGGAATCAAACCAACAGCACTCAAAGCAGAAATGTCCGGACCAGGAATCAATTCAGTAGGACCAGCTTTAACTTCAATATCAACAGGAGCAATCATACCAGCCTTAGCTTTAGCAGGGCTCTTCTCATCCGCAAGAATACCAGAAATTTCAAACGTATCATGATCAGAAAATAACATAGCAGTAGAATCGTCAACATACGGAACCAAATCATGTAATTCCTTAATCCCACAATGTTCCAAAGCAAAATTAACCAGACTCTTTTTAACAACTTGAATTTTCGCCTTACTCCTCATCTTTTTCTTAATATCCTGAAACTGCGCCGACGGCAAACCCTTAATCGAAATAACCATAACAGTCTTTTTCTTCATCAATTCAGCAAGCTCTTTAACTTTCTTTTTCTTTGCATCAGATACGTGCGTCGTAGTATCCTGTTCTACAGTAGCTTCCATTAGCAAAAACCTCCAAGTTTTTGATCCGCAAGGACTCCGTCATTACATAATATTTTATATATCATTTTATTGTTTCGCCTCCACAATCTTAACAGGTTTAGTCATAGTAAATTTAATCAAAACTTCCTTAACATTATCATTTCCCCGAGGCAACTTATTCTTCAATCCCTTAATCGCAGCCTCGACATTCTCAGCAATCTCATCGTCGCTCATATCTTCTTTCCCAACCGGCAACTTAATCGCCATCTCTTTATTCTTAACCCTCAAAGACCGATTCATCTTCTCAATCATAGCCTTAACCATCTCATCATCTTCCTTAACAACAATACCAGCCTGCGGCGAAGGCATCCTATTCATCGGACCAAAAACCCTACCAAAAGTCGTAGCAATCTTTCCCATCAATGGAGCAGCCGCAATAAAAGCATCATACTTCTTCGCCAACTTCTTAATATCCTTCGCTTCCTTATACTTAACAAAATCCTCAGGAGTAATAGTATCAATCAACTTCGACCTCTTCGTAAAAAACGCCGCCAACTTTTTCTCACTCCCATGCGGCACATCAACAAAAGTATTCAAAGCCTCTTTCCGAACATCAAAATTCTTCAAGTTCATCACTAAATCCACAGTCTGGACAAACTTCCGTTTCTTCTCATTCCTTAACTCAGCCAATGCTTTTTTAATTTCCATGATATACAAAACTGTTAGAATAACGATTTCTCGCGCGGTATTAAACCTTCTACTAACAGTAGTAATAACTAATCAAAATTTCCATTTATAAAGTTTGTGTCAATCACATAAATTATTATAAACCATTCATTCTAAATTCCAATATGGAACTAGTAGCATTACTATCAACAGGGAAAGGAACATGGGGACAAGTCGCCGGTCTAATCCAAAAAGGTGAATGGGAAAAAGTAATAGTCCTAGGTCCATCATTCGCAAAAGAATTCACAGTCCAAGGCGAACCCTTCGACTTCATCGAATTCGACCCAAACAAATCTTTAGTCCAATTAAAAAAAGAACTCTCAATAAAACTAAAGGGAAAATTCAATGGACTAGAAGTCGCACTATCAATCGCATCCGGAAACGGCAAAGAACACATGGCACTCCAATCAGCCCTACTCAACCTACCAGTCGGAGTCCGATTCACTGCCCTAACCAAAGACGGCGTAATATTTTTGTAAGATGAAAAACAAAACAACAACAAAACATTTTATAGGAGGATTACAAGAAGATAGAGATTTTTGTAGGGACTTATTCTGGGATGGAAATTTAGATTTAGAAAAAGACCCACATTATTATTTAGCTAGAACCTCAATATATAGGCAGGCAGCAAAGGATAATGGATTGGATGGCAACGGTAGAGATAAAAAAAGATTTAATAGAAAAGCAGATTCGTCTTTTAAGATGTATAATGAACTTATTGGTAAAATGGACCTCCCTTTCTAACACTTCTCAATCTTCAACTTAGCCCCTTTTCTAGAAATACAAACAACACAACTTCTCTCATCCTCACCCGCAACCTCATATTCACCAACATTCTCATCCGCCAAGCCCCCATCGCTCTGCGATGAACCCTTCCAGTCGCAAGGCGGCTGAACCCCTCCACGCAAAGCGTGAACTTTTCCGCTATTAAGATTTTCACAAATCTTAATAGCGGAGTCTTTTACAGAGTTAAACCAAGGCTGATTATCATAACCCATCCGAGCCCGAGCATATCCAACAGATTTATACCCCTTCACATGGACAAAATCCGGCTCCGCCTTCCTAATCAAATTGCAATACTCTCCAACATTCTCTCCAGTCATATTCGTAGCTTCATTAAACTTACCCTCCTCTCCAACATCCACAAGAGTCAATCTAATCACCCGCCTAACTCGCCCCTTCATTTCACGAATCACATCAAGAGTCTCATTAAAAACTTCCCAAGCATTCGGCTTCGTAGACCGATGCCAAATATCAAACAACTTTTTATTAGGCGCATTAGTAGAAACAGTAATCTGTGTTGGTAACTCTTCATCACTAAAATTTCGAATCACGTCAGGATTCAATCCATTAGTAACCAAAAACGAAACCGCCCCCCTCCGCCGAATCTCCGTAAACATTTCACCAAGCCTAGGATAAAGCGTCGGCTCCCCAGACAAACTAGTCGTATACAACTTTGGCTCAAGACATTCCTCAAACTTTTTCAAATCAATATCCTTCCGCCCCCTAAATCCCTCCAATAATTTTTTCCGAGCTTCAACAATTCCATCAAGTATCTCAACCGGATCATCAACCTTTGGCAACTCAGTCCCAAGATTCAATTCAATAGGCCTCCAACAATGCAAGCACTGATTCTCACACCACATCACAGCCGGACTAAACTGACAACATCCCGCACAACTAATCCCATAAAACTTCTCCTTCCAACAATCCCCCTCGCCACGAATAGAATTCTTCGTCCACCGACAAATCTGCACCGCACTCGTCTCGCCAACCAAAGCATAATTCATTTTTTGTAATGTGTCTTTTACATTCTCTGGACAACTTTTACGTTTCGGGTTAGTTCTTGCCATCTTAGTATACAAATTCTTAAAAATAAGACTCCCATATAAATCTATGGCTCAAGCAAAAATTATTACAAGAGCGGCATTAGAGGCAGAAAATAAATATGAGTTCGTAACTTCTATCCCTGAGGACAAAAGAGTAGAAGCACGTCAATTAATAAATGCAGCGGTAACACTTCGCAATCCAGATTATCCAATTACAACCATCAACATGGGAGACGATGGAGAAATCCCAAAGGGCTCAAGCCAATCCACCTACAAGGAATATCTGACACAATATATTTCCAAGATAACACAACAAGAAGGAACCCTTGCCCAACAGAAAAGAGGTGCAAAATCAGCCCTAGAAGCACTCTAAACTATTCTAATAAACCAAAAGAACATCAGCAACAAGAACACAAACAATATCGCATACCCAGCAACCTTATACGCCCACTTAGCAATCTTCTCCGACCTGAAAATTCCAAGAACAGCCAAATAAAAGAACCGCCCACCATCCAACATCCCAAGCGGCATCATATTAAACAAAGCCACAAGCAAATTAATAATCATAACCCACCAGAACAAGTGGTAAATAAAATAAACAAACTCCCCATCCCACGTCGGCTTATACAAAGTAGAACTCTCCTTAAAGTCCATAAACTTCCCTATAAGATTCTGAACAACCCCCCGCCTCTGAGCAACATTATGCCCGACACCAAGATAGGCCTTCGAAGAATCATCAGGATGCTCACCCAAAGCGATATTATATTCCTTAACACCCTCATTATCCTCAGTCATAAAAAGAACCCGCTCCCCAGGATGCTTATTCTCCAAGAACTCCCTCAATTTATCCTGCCCAGTAATCTTAACATCATCAGCCTGAATAATCGCCCCATGCATCCCAGACAAAACCGCCGGTGCCTCAGGATACGCAACCAAATACTCACCATTACTAGCATTCAATTGAACAGCCAACCCCTCATCCAAATAATAAGTCCCATTCGTCGTCATAACTTTAACCAAATCCCCACTCTCATTAAACCCAGTAATATCCCCAAGTGGAACCGCCGCAACACCATATGAGTTAAAGATATATCCTGACGCAGCAAACGAACTAAAAAAGAACGCAACATAAAGCCCATAAAATATCAAAGCAAAAACAACATTCGCAAAAACTCCAGCCCCAAGAACAGTCATCTGCTGCAACTTCTCCTTCTTCTTAAAACTCGGATCATCCTGCTCAACAAACGCCCCCAAAATCGGCCCAAGGAAAACCAACCCAGTAGACTTAATCTTAACCTTAAACAACCTCATAAATATCCCATGCGAAAACTCGTGAACAATCGCAACAATAGCCAAAGCCACAATAAAGTAAGTAAAGTAAAAAGGAGGAAAGAAACTCTCCATCCCAAACAGCTTCGGGAAATACGGAATCAACGGAGCAATCGGCGGAGCCTTAATTAACTGAGTAATCTCAGGATGCAACAAATAAATCGCAACAGTCTGTCCCAGCATCCAAACCATCGCCCCCATCAAAACAAACCCAACACCAACAATCACATATTTCAAAGCATGCAACGTCCGCTTAAAATTATCCCCAATATACTTAATCGCATCAATCCCAAACTTCGTCCTATACATAAAAATTATCCCCTCTCGACTAAGATGCTTCGTCCTCGTCCGCAAAAACCAAACCACAAACAAACTAAATAAAACCAAAAATCCAACATCATAAATCCAAAAGCCCACCATAATAATAATTATAGGAAAGAGTTTTTAAGATGTTTGGTCTATAAAAAATTATTAACTTGTCCAGTATAATATCCCCTCCCATCAAAACAGGGATGAGAGTTCGTTTCTGGGCGTCTCAATAAAAATCCATTTCCGAAAGTTTCCAAGGTTCCATTACGATAAGAAATTTCCCATTTTCCAGACGATTCTAATTTATAAATAGTGCTTTGAGGAACCTTCCTCCCAATAGCAACAAGAACAGTATCTCCCACAAATTTTAATAAACTCATTTTACTTCTTTCGCACCGGTCTAAAATCTTTACCACCACATTTCCTACAAGTAGCCTTACCCGTCAAAATCTTCAACGGCTCAAGTTTCATCTTATGCTTACAAACTTTACAAACAAATGCATTCTTATACAAACGATTCTGTGCCGCAGGTAACTTAGTTGCCATTAGCAAAAACTCCCTGGTTTTTGATCCGCAAGGACTTTGTCATTGCACAATTTTTTATATATCATAATCAAAGAACCTTCTTCAATAATTTATCATCTTCAATCAACCAATATTCAACCTGAACTCCATCAACAACAGTCCCCCGCAATTCTTCAGGAATATCTAAATCAAAATTCTCAAAAGTTTCATTGTCCATTAAGCTCACAGTAGTTCCAGAAACTGACAATACCTGAGCCGCCTTCTTCTCAATCATAGGAACCTCAAATTTATCATGTCCAGGGATAACCATAACTTTTTTCTTTCCAGTAAAAACAGAAACTGCCTCAAACCTAACCTTCGCATGCCCATGCTTACCAGTTTTAGAAACATCCATTTTCTTAACTTGATGAGCAACACCATCCAAAAGTAAATAAGATCCCACTCTCATCTCCGTCGCATCAATAACCTTTGCTACCATAAATTCAAAACTTTAGTTTTTAATTTCGCAAGGACTTCGTCATTGCATAATACAAAAACCTGTTGTTTCAACAATTCATTTACCATAATACACTGAAAAAAATTTCATTTATAAAACTTTGCTAATATTTAAAAACCCAAAATCGCTACTTCATTTATGAGTATTAAAAAAAACGATTTCATCGAAGTCGAATTCACAGGCAACATCACAGGAACAGATGAAATCTTCGATACGAACATAAAAAAGCACGCAGAAAAAGCAAACCTAAATACCAAAGACATCAAACCATTTATCTTATCAGTAGGACACAAAATGCTACCAACAGGTTTTGATAATGATTTAATCGGGAAAGACTCTGGAAAAAAATACACAGTAGACATTAAGCCAGAAGAAGCATTCGGAAAACGAAACCCACAAATGGTTAGAATGATCCCAACAAAACATTTCCACGAACAAGAAATCAATCCAGCAAGAGGAATGCAACTCGCACTAGACGGCCAACTCGTAAAAATCCTATCAACAGACAAAGGCCGAACACTAGTCGACTTCAACAATCCACTCGCAGGAAAACCAGTCACCTATATATACAAGATAAACAAAATAGTAACAAACCAAAAAGAAAAAATCAACGCAATGCAAGAATTCCTATTCCGAAGAAATTTCGAATTCAACATCAAGGACAAAACAATAACATTCAAAGTCGAAAAACAATTCGAGCCATTCGTAAAAATGTTCGCACCAAAGTTCAAAGAAATTCTAGACCTAAAAGTCGAAGCAGAAATTATCAAACCAAAAGAAAACAAGAAAGAATAATTCTATACTCAATCACAATATTCTTTAAAAACTAGTTCAACCAATTTTCTCCATGGAAGATATATTAAAAGAGGACATCCCAGATATGCAACCACAATCTATCCCACAGCATAATACAAATTCTGAAATAGATAGAGAGCTAGAAGAAATCTTAAAGAAACAGTCAGCACGGATCAAAGTTATAGGTGTTGGTGGAGGAGGGGGAAACACAACTTCTAGAATGCGAGAGATTGGAATCAAAGGCGGAGAAATCATAGCGATTAACACAGATGCGCAAGACTTACTTTATACAAACGCAGACCAGAAAATTCTAATCGGACGAGAAATATCAAAAGGATTAGGTGCAGGATCAAACCCAAGAATCGGAGCCGAAGCAGCAAAAGAACAACAACAAGATATCAAGAAAAAACTCCAAGGCTCCGACCTAGTTTTCGTAACATGCGGATTAGGTGGAGGAACCGGAACAGGCGCAGCACCAGTCGTAGCCGAAATAGCAAAGAAACAAGGAGCCCTAGTAATCGGAGTCGTAACATTACCATTCACCGTCGAGGGAGCAAAGCGAATCGAAAACGCGATGGAAGGGTTGGAAAGAATGGAAGGAATCGTCGATACACTAATCGTAATCCCCAACGACAAACTACTAGACCTAGCACCAGACTTACCCCTACCAACAGCATTCAAGGTCGCAGACGAAATCCTAACAAACGCAGTCAAAGGAATCACAGAACTAGTAACTTCTTCAGGCCTAGTAAACCTAGACTTCGCAGACATCAAAGCAATCATGGCAAACGGCGGGGTATCCTTAATCGGGATGGGCGAATCAGATTCAAACGACCGAGCAATGGAAGCCGTAGACAAAGCATTAAACAACCCACTACTCGACGTCGATATCAAAAACGCGCAAGGAGCATTAGTCAACGTAATCGGAGGACCAGACCTATCCTTAGAAGAATACAAACAAGTCATCCAGAAAATCGGAGAACAACTATCACCAGACGCAAAACTAATTTCAGGAGCACAAATCTCCAAAGACCTAGAAAAATCCCTAAAGGTAATGCTAATAATCACTGGAGTAAAATCCCCCCAAATCTCGGGCGAAAGATTACCAATCGAAGAAGCTCGAAGAAAAGACATGGAAGGCGAACTCGGAATAGAATTCTTCGATGAATAATTTTAGGTCACCAGACCTACCTACTGGGTAAAAACCAAATTTTAAAATCTTCCTCAGAAGATTTTAAAAAGTCAAGATATCTCTAATCATTATGGCAAATAAACTATCAAGAAAAATCATAACACAATATCACAAATATCTTCGAGTATGGCGACTCTTAAAAAAACCAAGCGCA
>Ga0307928_10002757_pt1 | contig 13452 bp, 24 predicted proteins | sample AceLakmetagen232_FD_201815 | JGI IMG/M metagenome (GOLD analysis project Ga0307928, IMG submission 201815) | Saline water microbial communities from Ace Lake, Antarctica - #232 | ecosystem: Environmental > Aquatic > Non-marine Saline and Alkaline > Saline | place: Antarctica: Ace Lake... | reverse complement strand
TTTGGATATTCCTTAACATTAAATGATCTGTATACTTCAAAATCATGGTCTGATGGGATTTGCAGCAGTGAAGATTATTTAAAACAAAGAAGACTTGATCAGCATAAATATATAATCACCAATCCTCCATTTACTGATTGGGATGATTTTGTATTGAAAGCAAAAACTCATTGTAGGAAATTTATGTTTATAGGGAAAACAGATTTCTTCTCAGCACATAAGAGAAATGTAACCGGGCTCTGGAAGCATTTAAAGTATGTTTATATCTTTGATAGGAAAGTTGACCTCCAAGGATCCCTCCGTGATGATGGATTATTCCATGTAGGTATGGCGAATCATGCCTGGTTTTTATGGGATATGAAATATAATGGAGAGCCCAGGATCAGAATTTTAGATGTACAAAAGTATGCAAAATTAGGGCCTTTTAAAAAAAGAACTTAGGGGGATGATATGAAAGAAAAAGATATTCAACATGCTATTAAGGAGTTGACTAAATCTGTTAATACATTAGATGGGAATCTTAGATATATATGTATGGCTAGTTTAATAATAGAGGTATATAAAAAAGGTCAAAGGTCAGGTCATAATAAAGCTGTCGAATTATGCGCAAACGCAGTAAAGAAAATGTTATCAGCAAATGATAATAGTTATTAAATGATAGCCTTCGAGCAATGGTGGACTGAATACGGTGAATCATTGCTGAGAATGTTTAACGGTGATATGAAAGAATTTGCAATGGATGTATGGGAGGGAGTAATGGAAGGAAAAAGAGAACATAAAACTGTAAAAGAATTATTATCTATAATGGATGATCCGTATATAAAAACATATCCTATATGTCGGGATTGTAAATATCAAAGTAGATTTGGTGGATGTATTTTAAATATGGGTGAAATTATGAATAAAATATCATGTCCAGATTTTGAATCGAAGGATGGAAGTAATGAATGACATACAGAAAGAGTTGAAAGCTATATTAGAACTTAACAATTGGTTTACTGCTCATTTAGTATCATCATATCAAAAAGTTGATGAATCTACGAAAAAACACATTGATCAGTTGTACCTTGAGTTTAACAGAAGATGGAAAGAAACAGTAAAGCCTTTAATGGTCGGGGCAGAATCACAGTCTACACCGAGGCCGAACTTCAGGCAGCGAGGGAAGAGGAAAGGGAGGAGTGTGCAAAAACTGTGGAGAGAATGGATCATGGTTTTAAATATTATCAAAAGCCACTGATTGCCATATGTGCTGAGGCTATCAGAGCAAGGGGGGAATAAAATGCCAGAGAAATGTAAAAAATGTGGAGGAATGCCAATATTACGTTTACAACATTTGATTGGTGGAACAGAACTTTTTTGGTATGAATGTAGCAAATGTCATAAATTCCCAAATGTATCACGTTCTGCAGCTAAAGCTTTAATAATGTGGGATACGACTCAAAGAGGTGATGTTCGTCCTTGGATGAGAAAAAAATGGGGGACACTATTCTAATGAAATGCCCAAAGTGTGGAAAAACGTTAATAAAAATAAGTCATTATAATAATGGGAATTATACAAAGAACGTTCGTATATGTAAAAAATGTAAATACAAAACAACCAGCTATGAATTTCTTGCTGAAGATATTCCTAATGGATTTCTGCAAAAAGGCCAAAGAGTATTAATTGGTGATAGCCTCAAGAATTTAGTCCCGGCAATTTATTTACATACCAGCAGTCTTTCAACATATCCATATATCGTTATAGATAATGACGGCGAAATGATAGGGAAGACAGTTGTTAAGATTAAGTGGGGGAGGAAGGAGTGATCTTATTATACCAGATTGACTGTATGGAGTTCATGAAAGATAAGCCAGATAATTTTTACGATTTGGCGGTGGTAGATCCGCCTTATGGTTTGGATAAATCAAGTTTGAATGGTAGTGGTAAATTAAAAAATAGAGTATTAAACAAAATGGATACAAACTGGGATGAGTCTCCAGAACAATCATATTTTGATGAACTGTTTAGAGTTAGTGAAAATCAAATAATATGGGGTGGTAATTATTTTAATCTTCCAGTTAGTAGGGGTTTTATAATATGGGATAAAAAACAATTTATGCCTACTTTTAGCAGGTGTGAATATGCTTGGATAAGTATGTATAAACCTTCGAAAATATTTGCTTATAATAATGCAAGTAAAACAAAAATCCACCCAACCCAAAAACCAATAGCCTTATACAAATGGCTATTAACCAACTACGCAAAGCCAGGATTCAAATTATTAGACACTCACTCCGGTTCAGGCTCTTTCCGGATAGCCGCATATGATCTCGGATTTGATCTTGATAGTTGCGAACTTGATGCAGATTACTGTCAGTCAAACGAAGCTAGATATCAAAACCATATACAGCAAGGTGATTTATTCAAACCAGAAGAGATACAGAAAAATATATATACTCAGGGTGAATTATGAAATACACTCCCTACGGCTATCAACAAAAAGTATACGAAAAAGTAATGGATAAAATTGATTCTGGAGAACGTTCTATTATCGTACAAATGGCCACAAGATCAGGAAAGAGCATTGTTGCACTTCTTCTGATAGAATATTTTTCTACTATGCTGAAAGAGTCAGTATATTTTGTAGGACATACAAATATATTATTAACTCAGATGTCAAACGATTTAACAGAGAATAATATAAGACATGGAATCATAGCTCCATGGGCTCCACAATTACAATATCGAGTTCAGGTTATCAGTAAAGATACAATGTTCAATCGTTACAAAAAAATGAAAGAATCAGGATGGAAGAATCCCCGGATTATAATTGTTGATGAATGTCATATTTCTATGAGTAAAAGATATAAAGAAATCCTACAAAGTTATCCAGACTCAATTATTATAGGTTTGAGTGCTACTGTAATTAGGCTAGATGGGAAAGGTTTTGATGATGTTTATAATACAATAGTAACTGGACCTTCTATTAAAGAATTACAAAAAATAGAAAAACTCTGTCCTATAGATAATTATGCTGTAGATTTTGATACTACCGGAATAAGAACAAGCCAAGGGGATTATAATAAATCAGATGTAAATGAAAGAGTTGATAAACCTAAAGTTTTAAAAGATGTTGTGAAGCACTGGAAAAAATTTGCTGAAAATAAAAAGACATTAACTTTCTGTGCATCTATAAAACATGCTGAAGATATGGCAAAAGAATTTAATGATGCCGGATATCCCTCAGTTCATATTTCCAGTAAAGATGGAAGGAAAGAAATTAAACAAAAGATAGATGATTACTATTCAGGGGAATATATTAATCTATGTTCAGTTAATCTTTTCATTATGGGCTTCACTATTCGTGACTGTGAATGTATTGTCCAGGCAAGGCCAACCCAAAGTCTTATGATATATCTTCAGTCTTTAGGGCGTGGAATGATGTTCATTAAAGGGAAAATTCTAATCAATCTTGATATGTGCAATAATTATACCCGACACGGCCTGCCTGATGAAGATCGTGTATGGTCCCTGAAAGGTACAAAAGGTTCGAAAGTTCAAGAGGCTTCCAAATATAAAAGATGCCCTCAGTGTTTCCGACCTGTTAAAATTGCTAATAGAACTTGTCCTTGGTGTCAGTATGAATTCGAATTCACCCGATCACGTATGCCGGAACAGAAAGAAGGTAGATTGACTAAGATAGAAACAGGAACAGTTCAAACGGCAGTATCGGGCTGGAGCAACCCGGATAATCAGAGGTTAATCAAATTGATTGCTGCCACTGCTAAGAACTCAAATGATGCCAGGGAAATTGCGATAGAGGTCGGACAAACATCTGACAAAGGATGGATGATATGGAAGAAAATTCTGAAAAGGAAAGGCTGATCAAGATTTGTGAAAAATGGAATCAGGCAGCTATAACAAAACAGAAACCGGGAATAGTTAAAAAGATATTTGCAATTATCGATATCATCCAAGGTATAGAATCAAAACAGCAAAGAGATATTGCAGAAGAATTTTTGAAATCAATTCATCAGACCAAAGAAGTGAAGGAGGTTAGAAATTATGTCAAACAAGACAGAGAAGAAGCTAACGGAGAATTGCAGTTATTTTGAAGCCCTCACAGGATCGGTTCTATTCAGAAATGATAACGGGATGGGGTTTAGAAAAGATGGGTCTATGTTTCCATACGGTCTGGGTTCAGGATCTAGCGATCAAATAGGATACAAAATCACTACTATTACCCCGGAGATGGTTGGGAGCCAAGTTGCTGTTTTTCAAGCTATTGAGATCAAAACCCTAACAGATAGAATTTCCTATGAACAGATAATCTGGTATCTGAGATTGAAAATTGATCATGCTATAGTCCAAGTTTATACAGAGGACCGATTCCTTACTTATGCTGAAATCATGGCATTCCCAAGGAGGAAGGTGAAGACAGAAGAGAAGGCTAAGTATGAGAAGATAATCTCTAATTTGTCTAAACTCGGTAATTTGTAACATTGAAGAAAAAAGGCTTTACAAACATGTTACAATGTAGTAATATAATAGCAACAGGAGGGAAGGTTACCTGGTCAACCGTTAGACCCTCCAAAATAAGAAAGCCCAGGAAAAATGATACGGCCTAACCGGGGATGGCCTCCCGGATATTTCGGGGACGTGATGTAGTGGTAGCATTAGATGAAAGCCGAGGCAAATGGGTTGGTTCGAATCCAACCGTCTCCAAAACCTTAATAGTGTTATTCTTCGGGGGTAACTAATTGCAAGTTTGATAAATTTGATAGGCTGGCAGAATGTCAGATTGGTATAATCTAATATACGGATTATCTATTGATTATACTGAAAAGGGTGGTGATCTTAACGAAGCCTTAACCGGGGACAGGCTCCCGGATATTTCGGGGCTGTGGTGCAGTGGTTAGACACCCAGTTTACTGAGTCTGAAGTGGATTTGAAAACGGGTCGGATCAACCTGTCGGATATGAAGCATACAGTTTGATCACTGTATAAGCAGTAAGAACGTTGGTTCGAATCCAACCAGCTCCAATCACATAATTCCAATGGAGGATAACATGGAAGAAAGAAGAACGCAACAGACCAGAGTAAGGCTAAATTACAAAATCAGTGCAAAAGGAGTATTCCAACCGGATATAACTTCTGAGGCTGAGACTGTAGAAACTGCAATAGAAAATCTGGCAAAAGCAAAGGCAGAACTATATAAGTTCGCTGCAGCCCAGGGTTACGAAACAGAATAATGTATAGTGGGGCCATAGTTCAATTGGTAGAACAGCAGATTTTGGGTCTGCATGGTGGTGGTTCGAATCCATCTGGCCCTGTAGTAAATTTTAACGGAGGATTAAGTGGGTAAAATAATAGCAAAAAAAGATGTGTTGGAATATTGTAAAAATGCCAAGCCGGGTAATAAAGCAGTCTATTTTAATATGGATGCAATCGATGAATTGCCGGATCTATATGAAGCTGTATTGACTGAATTAAAATTTAATATTGAAAAAGATTTTGACTCAGTTGGTGAAGGGAATTTAATGCCTGCTACTGCACTTATGTATGATATTGCAAAAGCAATGGGAATAAGTGGTGGAGCAAATTCTATTACTGAGCCAGTTTATGAAGAAGTTGATATTAATCCAATGTTAATGAAAGGGCTTGAAGCTGAACCGACTTTCAGAAAAATTATCGTAGGAAGAAAAGTTGTTAAATATTCAACTGTAATGCAAGAAGATGGAAGCATTCGAAGATCCTCTTCTTGCTCTTCTATTTTCAATGTTTGGGAACGCTGTATGGAATTATGGATGAAGGAAGAAGAAAACACAAACGGTTATGATGCATCTATAATGAAAAAATATGCAGATGGTAATCCTTATTATGAATATACATTTAAAGGAAAAGTGAATAAAAAATCTGTTAAATATAACACTACTTATAAACGCCGGGCACAATTTAATAAGGAATTGAAATTCGCTCATGCGAAAGCTGAAACGAAATCCAATACAAAAACTATCCGTGAATTATCCGGGCTTATGACGGGATATACTGCTGAAGATTTAAAAGAAGGAAAATTCATCTTTGCTAAATTCCGTAAAAGTGGAGCTGCTTTAAAACTCGAACAGGCAGCTAATTTAAGCAGAATTGCTAATGGTGATACTCCCTCCCCAGCAGCCCTCGAATTATTCGCTCCTAATGAAGAGGATGTATTTACTGATACTGTTGATGATATTCCAGAAGCTACTGAACCGGAACCGACTGCAAAAATAAAACCTGTAACTGACAAAGAAAGGCTCCTGGGTATCTTCCAGACATACGAACATATCGAAGGCTGGGATGAAACCCAATTAGCAACTATCGGGAAATGTACCAAATGGTTACAAACTGATATGGATAAGAAAGATCCAAACTATTCAAGGATCTGGACCCATACAATCGGACTGTTAAAGAAAGTTGAAGCCAAAGTAGATCTGGAAAACAGGGTAGAACACAATTTTTATTAGGAGGATTGGATGGAAGATAAAACAGGTGGACAGGCATTTCCAAGAACAGGGGATGAAGGCCTGACCCTCAGAGATTATTTTGCAGGGCAGGCTTTAGTTCGTATGACAGGAGATTCCTTAAAAAAGGAAGGGGTAACAACATATCAGGATATAGCAAACGAGTGTTATCTTTATGCAGATGCAATGATAAAAGAAAGAAAAAAATAGTTCTTTACAATAATGATACATTGTAGTAATATAAGAAGTGGAGGATAACATGATAAAATATATTGAGGCTCCAGATATACATGCACATAAAAATTGGTTGGATATTACTCTTGAATGTTTAGATAAAATTGGAGAAACAGCCATAAAAGAAAAAGTTGATTTTATTACTTTCCCAGGAGATCTCCATGATTCAAGATTTTATGTAGGAGATGGAAGTGGTTATAATACTTTCAGGAAAAAAATAAAAGAACTACTTCAAATATGCCCAATTGCTGCAGTAGAAGGAACTGAATCTCACGATGGAGCAGGGAGTTATGGACCTTTAGAGGATCTTGGTTTAGTACTATTGAGACCCGGAAAAGTTTATGGTTTATTAGACAAAAAAATTGGGATAGTTGAAGGTGTATATTATAATCTTGATTGTGTCCTCTTTGGAATTCCGGAAATTAATAAAAGTACTATTAATTCCAAACTCGGACATTCAGCAGAAGCAGGAAATGCTGAAGCTGTGAATCTTCTCTCTCAGTATATTCAAGAATTCATCGGCCCAATGAGGTTAAAATATAAAGATATCCCTGCAATTGGTTTACTTCATGGAGCTGTCAGCGATACGAAAAAAGAGCATAGCACTGATATAGTTATCAAAGCATCAGACATTGTAATTGATACCGATATTCTCAGGCTTGCAAATCTTGACCGCTGGAGTTTAGGACATTTTCATTGTCCTTGGGAATCAGAAAATATCTGTGCAGGTTATGCAGGATATCCAGGGATTGATTCCAACCCGTGGGGAAAACGTGATTTTATCCCCGGGATGAATTTAATCGAAATTACAGCAGAGAGCAGCCCGAGAGTACACGATATTATCAGAATTCCATATGGAACACCCGGACGAATTAAAATATATGAACCTCAATCTGTATATCTACCTGATTTTGCTTACTGGCTTGAAACAGAAGATCCTGATGCAGTGTTGCCCGAAGGGCTCCACCCTTGGAGTCGTATCACTTATAAAGAAAACGTAATCGAAACACGGAGAGTAACAAAAGATGAAGCGGAAAAAGCACATTCCCTCTGGGATCTTTTTAAACTTATTGATCCCGATGTTCAGCCTCATCTTAAAGATAAGGTTGATAGTATCCCAGTTAAAGATAAATTCGCAGGATTCAAACTTGATGCAAGATTAACTCATGTTGCTGTTTGGGGTTCAAGTCTCTTTGGTAAAAAAAGATTCGAATGGGATCTAACTCAATTAGCAGATGGACTGAATCAGTTAATAGGCCCGAACGGAAATGGTGATGGTAAATCTTCCGGGCTGGGTGTCTGTTCTTTCTATCCAGTAGTAATTGGTAAAGATCCAAAATCAGGAAGAAAATCAGCAATTAAAGATTTCTTCTCCCTCCCGGATAGTGGTATAGAAAAATACGGAATAGTTAACGGACATGAACATCATCATTTAATCACAATCAAAGGTGCTCATACTCAGAATCCTAAAACGGAATGTTATCTATATATTGATGGAGTTTCCCAGCTTGAGAAAGCAACTTTCGATACTATGTTTAAAAAATGTGAAGAGTTGTATGGAAGTTATGAAGACTATATTATCACCACATTTTACGAACAGCCTCAACAGTCCAAAGATCAGCGATCAGGGTTAATGACTATCGGAGCAACCGAGGCCCGGAACCTGGTACAGAATATTGCAGGTATAGACCATGAAGCAGATAAAAGGTTTGCATTGGATAAGGTCAAGGAATTCGATAACAGAATCCAGCAACTCAATGCAGATATAAATGCATTGACAGAATATTCCGAAGATCCAGAAACTATTAAAAAATCAATTACTGAGAAAGGAACTGAGATTGCTCATAAGATAATAGGAGTTAATAATTTAAAAGCTAAAGGATTCAAACTGAAGAGTGAAGTTGAAGCCCTACAGGAAAAGAAAACTGAGAATGAGAAGCTGAAAGAGCAGAAAAAGAATAAAGAAGACCAGATCCAAAAGCTCATGGAGTCTGTCAGTAACTCAGTTACTAAAATCACCTCTTTGAAAAATGCAGTAGGCAGCCTGGGATTAAATCAAGATTCTCTCAAAGAGGATGATGAGAATAAAAAATTGCATGATGCCAGAAATAAACTTGAATTGGAATATTCAAAAAAACTGGGAGAATATAATCAGGCTATCTCTACTTATAATAATGATGTTAATGCACAGGAAAAAATCAGAGATTTTCAGCAAGGGAGAATCACTGAATCTGAAATTGTAAAACAGTCAAATAATACGGAGATAGCACTTATTTCAAAACCCTGTCCTGCTTGCGGTTATATTGATCCTGAAATTATTCAGAAAGTAGATGTAATAAATACTCAAATAGGAATTCTGGATGATCAGATTGCAGAAGCATTTTCTATTATTGAGAAATTAATACCTGTAAAAAAAACAGAATTAACAAAACCTCCTGAGCTACCTGAATCAGATATTCCTAAATTATTTTCTGAGACTGATAGAAAATCAATTCAAGATTCTATTGACGAAGGGCTGAAAGCAGAAAGTGTTATTAAGGAATTACAAATTTCTATCACAAAAGATAATAATTCAATTGCTGAATATGAAAAGGATCTTATTGAGATTATTATTGATAATGAAATTGATGATCTATTCACTACCACCGAGGCTGCATTAACTGCAAAAAGAAAAGAATACACCGAAAGTGTTTCTGCATATAGTACTCTTGAGGCTGAAAAGAAAGCCCTGAATGATAATCTTGAGAAAGCTGAAAAGAGTGCTGCAGATCTTATTACCAAACAAGATACTTTGAAGATTGAAGAAGTTGAAAAAATTGACTGGGTATATATTGCCAAGATGCTTAATCCGGATAAAATTCCTGGGCTGGAATTGGAAATCATTTTAGATACTATTGATACTGAAGCAACCCGAAATATTGAACCCTTCTTGGAAGGCCGTTATTCTTATCATACAGAAACTCAGAAGCAGAGTAACAAAGCTCTTGTAGATAAGTTCGATGTATTAATTCATGACGCAGAAACCGGAGAATCTTTTAGCATGTTTTATACCAACCCTGGGAATAAGGCTTTTTATTCTGACTGTTATATCAAAGCCCTGATACGGAAAAGAAACGAAAGACAAATGAGATCCTACAGCCCTATCATTTATGATGAAGCCGATGGCCCAGTAAATCCAATTAGGGTGAAAGCATATTATGATATTCAACAAGCATATTTCAAAAATGAGAAAGTAATATTTGTTTCGCAGAAAAGTATTTCTTCATCTTATGCACAGAAAGAATTCAATATCGAGGAGCTGAAATCATGAAATTATTAGTATTAGATTTATCCAGAAAAAACTGTCATGCATGCGGTCATCCACTCACAAGGGATATCAAAAACCAGGTAGAGTATTGTACTTATTATGCCTGCCTGATTAGGAATGTAGAATTCACTATCCCTTTTAAAGCAGAAGAGGTGAAGGCATGAGTGAAAAACCAGTTGTCAAAATCAAAGAGTATGATGAAATTCTCTGCAGGAAATGCAATGCCAAAATCAAAATTCTGGATACTTTAAAAATGACTGATGGATACAGAGGAATTTGCACTTGCCCTGAATGTGGATATAGAAACAAAGTTGTAAAGACACGTCCGGCAGATGATGATTTCAATGTACTAAAAACAGGCCAACGAATCCGGAAAATTCCCAGGAATCATATGAGTAAGAAAGAGAGAAGGAGAATGAATTGTGAATAAGATGTGTTGGATTGACGTAGAGACCACCGGGCTAGATCCCAAAACAGATTCTATCATAGAACTTGCTGCACTGTATGAAGGTGACAAAAAAAGTATCTTCCATTGTTATATTCTACCAGCTATAAAACAGGATGATTTCAATGTTATAGAAGAGTTGACCGGGATTACTTGGGAGTACCTGGAGAAAAACGGAATCACTGAAGCAGAAGCCTATGCACAATTCTCTGAATGGCTGGGATCATTTATTGATAAGTACGACAAAACCGATAAGGCGATTTTCGCTGCCTACAATGCCAGATTTGATAATGATTTTATCCGGGAACTTTTCAAGCATAATAATGATAATTATTTCGGATCATGGTTCTATTCTGCTTCTTTGGATATCATGGTTACTGCAATATTATGCGTTCGGCTTGAACTCATTCCGGTCCCTGTTAATTTCAAGAATCAAACTATCTGCGAGTCCTTCGGAATAGAGCATAAAGCCCATAGTGCAATCGAAGATATTAAGGCCAGTAGACAAGCACAATTGAAAATGGAAGGATTATTAAGGAAAAAATCAAAATGTTAAAATGCCCTGAATGTAAATTCAAAATTCCAACTATTGAAAACTGTCAACTCTGTTTCCTGGCAGAGCAGAAAAGAAGAATCAGTATTGAAAGAAAATATATTGCAACACTAAATCGGACAGAGAAATTCTATGCAGAAGCAAAAAATATCATGAACGGAAAGATTAAATGAAAGAACAATGGCTCCCCGTTGTCGGATATGAAGGGCTTTATGAAGTAAGTAATAAAGGCAGGGTCAGGAATTCCAGAAAGAAAATTTTACATCAATATCCTGATGGGTATAAACTATCATATCTAAAAGTATGTTTATCTAAAGATAATCATACATCAAATAAAAGAGTTCATCGATTAGTTGCAGAAGCATTTCTGCTTAATCCTTTATGGAAAGCAGAGGTGAACCATTTAGATGTTAATCCCAAGAATAATAAATTAGATAATTTGGAATGGTGTACTCGCTCAGAAAATGAACAGCATAAATATTTTATGCGAGGCTGTTTCTCAGTTGAAAGAAACGTACCAATGGAATCAATTGTAATAGAGGGATATTAGAATGGCAGATAAAAAGACAATATCATTTAGTGTAACAATAGATGAATATGAGCTTATTAGATTATCAGGAATAGGAAAAGGATTAACTCCATCAGGTTATAGTAAACATTCAACTATTAATAATATTACTATGCATCCTCCAAAAGGTGTTTTGGTAGAATTAGCACGTCTTAAAGCAGATCTTCAATAGTACTACTTGTACCTATCTTTTATAGTAAAGTCGCCACAGGACAAGCTATACCCATAGTTTTACGGTATATTAAACAATGTCTGTAATAAAAAAGCCAGCCCGATGGAGGATGAGTCCCGGAACTGGCTAATTAAAAAAAGCTGATTAACTATATAATACTACTTTGTTTCAGGCTTGACAACACCTGCCTTAATATATTCCTTCTTATCAAGATAATTCCCTCCAGTTGCAATAGCAGATGCAGCAGATAATGCAGCAAACCATCCACCCCAAAGAAGAGGTTCCGACCATCCCCGGATAAAGAAGCCCAAAGCAACCGCAACTAATATCCAGATTATTGTATATGCCATCTTCCATTTCTTCATTACTTAAACCCCTGTATAATATTAATTATAATGCTGGTAACTAAACCAGCAGCAAGGACTTTAGTTGTTGCCAAGTAAAATTTCAATCGCTTCTGACAATCTAGCAAGTCCTGCGATAGCCCGTCCGATACTTCCACTTGCTTCACTCGCTTTTTCTCCAGCTTGTCCGAGAATTTCTGTTGCTCTTCTATTTCTATCTGCCTCTGCAGAGAGAAATTCTTTGAGTCTTGTTTCTGATCTTCTATAATCTGATTCAAGTTTTGTATATCCACTGTCAAGCTCTGTATTAAGTTGTTTGAGTTCATCAATTCTAAGTTGATAGTCACTATCTCCGATCTGATTTGATCGCCAATATCCGAGGCTGAAACCAGAGCCGAAAAGAATAACAATAATAATAATACTGATACCAATTTTTTTCCATCCATTCATATTACCTCCAAGATAATATTACTTTTTCCCTTTACCTGTTTTTAAAGGTGTATGTCCTCCCCTGCCTGCATTTGCTCTAGTCCCTTTTCCAGAACCATTTTTCTTTGGTGTCCCTGATCCTCTTTTAGTTGCCATAACATTTCTCCTTTATTATTCCCATTCTATATGTCCCCATTTCTTTTCCTCATGACAGGGCTTTACATGAGCGAGGAATTCAGCTCTATTCATTCTTATACCATATCCGTTATGTTCATCATACCCTGTATGAAAATCTCCCCAAGGATCCGCAAGAATTAAATCCTTTCCGTGAACTCCGATAATGCAGAAAGCATGCCCGTCTATCCCTGGGAAAGATCCGGATGTCATTATGACCTTCCCTTCCTCAGCCAAATCAATATAATCTTCAAATCGTAATAGGTTGCTAAAGTCTGAGGCCCTTTTACCACAAACAAAATATGAAAGATAACTTCCATACATTCCGTGAACTTCGTTTGGAGGAATACCCTTTGACCACCTGTATTTATTTAAGCAAAAGTTCTTCGCATTATCTGTATTGAGAATCTGCATAAAATAATCATCATCAGCAAGGCCGGAACTATTCCCATATACTATATTATTACCACGCAAGAACATAACGTATGAAGTCGGCATACACGCCTCTATAGGTTTGATAGTATTATTTCTCTGGGTGTAATAATCATCTGTTGATAGATTACATTTCACTGTATGTCTCCGTTAATATTATTATCGGTCTATACTAAGGAGGCTCTACATAGCGGTCCTGTTAATGTGCTATTACTGAATAACAAAAACTTTTAATAAAAAGTTAATGAAATTATTTCTAAATAAATATCTAAAGTTTTTTCCCACCCAATATATAAAGGTTTAAATTCATTATT
>Ga0307928_10002756_pt1 | contig 13456 bp, 6 predicted proteins | sample AceLakmetagen232_FD_201815 | JGI IMG/M metagenome (GOLD analysis project Ga0307928, IMG submission 201815) | Saline water microbial communities from Ace Lake, Antarctica - #232 | ecosystem: Environmental > Aquatic > Non-marine Saline and Alkaline > Saline | place: Antarctica: Ace Lake... | reverse complement strand
TCCCTGCTCTACACCTATAAGACCTATAGCTACTATGTGCGTTGTGTCCGTGGGTGATAATATATGATTATTCCTTTGAAATAGATAATTTGGAATTTCCCGTCCGCCTCGCCTGAGTTCGCTCAGGCGAGGCGGACGGGGGATTTGGTCGAATTTTATCTGTAATTATCCAAAAAATATTTAAAAATTATTTAAAAATATCGCCAGATCTCTAAGGTATTAATTTATAGAATTAAATTAGCCCTTAGAGGAGAGCGGCTAAAAATTTATCACGATTCCTGTCACTTCATAAATATATGAAGTATTAATGGTCAGAGAACCTTTCTTTGTAAAGTCAGATTCTCGGAGATAAGATTAGTGCAGGAGTAAAAACCGTTTCGAACAACTACTGGTCTTCTACTACTTATCCGAACAATACTGACAACGCTTTGAACGTGAATTTCAACAACGGCAACCTGAACAACAACAATAAGACCAATAGCAACTATGTGCGTTGTGTCCGTGGGAAATTGATTTTTAGCCTGCCTCGTCCGAATATATTGTCTCCATTTAAAAGAAAAATAATATCAGGCGAGGCGCGATAATCTAAATATAATATGCACAATTCTGAACATCTTCCTATTTATCTAAAACTTTATCAATTGATAAAGTTCTTATATGAAAGAATAAGAAATTTTCCAAAACAATACAAATATACCATTGGAAAGGATATTTTAAATTTAGGATGGAGATGTTTGGATTTAGTATTAGAAATCAATGCCTTGCCGAATAAATTGAAGCACCCAAAAATTTTAGAATTAAGCATTGTTTTTGACAAGTTGAAAATCAGATTAAGAATGGCACAGGAGATAAACTTAATATCCAAAAAGCAGTTTATCCATATACAAAGTTATTATATTAAAGAGACAGGGGAAATGATTGGTGGCTGGTTGCGATGGAGTAATACAAATTTAGCTAATTCAAATAAAGCGCGCTAATCATGAGCCAACAAACCATTTTTACTTTAGAAAAATTATATCAAGCATATTTGGATTGCCGAAGAACAAAAAGGAAAACCATTAACGCCTTAAAATTTGAATGGAATTTAGAAAAAAATCTTTTTAAGCTTCAAAAAGAACTTGAAACCAAAATTTATAGGCCTGGACGCTCAATTTGTTTTGTAGTTCAAGAGCCCTCGCCAAGAGAAATTTTTGCTGCATCTTTCAGGGATAGAATAGTTCATCATCTTTTAATAAACGAAATAGAAAATGCAGGAGAAAAAGAGTTTATTTTTGACACATATTCTTGTCGTAAAAAGAAAGGAACTCATTTGGCAATAAAGAGATTGAGGGAATTTATCAGAAAAGTGACGGAAAATAATACGAGCGAAGCATTTTATCTGCAATTAGATATCTCTGGATTTTTTATGGCAATTGACCAAAACATTTTATATTCTCTTTTTAAGAAGCTTAGTTTAAGACAGGGCAAATCACTAACTTGGGAAGAAGATATTTTATGGTTAGCAAAAATAATTATTTTCCATAAGCCAGTTGAAAACTATATTATTAAGGGAAATCTTGCTTTATTCAAGCTTATTCCTCCTCGAAAATCTTTGTTTTACGCTCAACCCAATAAGGGACTTCCCATTGGTAATTATTCTTCCCAATTTTTTGCCAATCTTTATTTAAACGAATTAGATCAGTTTGTAAAAAGGGATTTGATCTGCTCGCAACGCGAGCAAGCTCACTTGCGAGGCGAGCGGGGATGTAAATATTATGTTCGCTATGTTGATGATTTTATTTTATTGAACAAAGATATTGAAAAATTAAAATTTGTAAAAGAAAAAATTGATTTATTTCTTAGAGAAAAACTTTTAATGGAACTCAATTTAGATAAAACAAAAAATCAATCAATTAATAAGGGAATAGATTTTTTGGGTTATTTCGTAAAGCCAAATCATATTTTAATTCGACGAAAAGTAGTAATAAGGTTAAAAAATAAATTGCGAATTATAAATTCTTTGAATTTTTATGATACTGACACTATTAAAAAAATTATAGCAATAATAAATTCTTATTATGGGCACTTCAGACATGCTTACACTTTTAATTTAAGGAAGGGAATATATGAAAAATATTTAGATAAATTAGGCTGTTCTTTTGTGCCGGCACTAAATTACTCTTTTTTGAAAATGAAAAAGATGAAAAATAGAAAAACGGAAAAAATTAATATCAAATTTATTTAAACAAAAAAAGCAAAAATATGAATCTTTTAAGATATTCTCAAAATTTAATAATAACAGCCGGATTGGGGATTCTACTGGTGCCCTTGGTTTTCTTCTTTCAAAACCGAAATTTAAGCTTAGTTTTTCAACATGGTTTTATTGGATTTTTAGGTGTTATCGCTGGATTAGGTGTTTTAGGATTGGCGATATTCAATAAAAAAGTGATTATAAAGCGAATTTATCTTTTAGTTTGCGGATTGGCCAGTTTTTTAGTATTACTTTTATCTGCCAGTATAGGCAATGGAACTTTTTTTTCTCCAATTAAATCCTTTTCTCTTTCTCCTCGGGGAACCGGAGGAGAAATTTTAATATTAAGTTCATTGGCTTTAATAATAGCTGTTTTTTGGTCTAAAGAGAGATGGCAATGGTTTGTAGCTGGTCTTTTTGGACTCACAACTTTAATAAGCTCTGGTGCGCTTTTGTCTTTGTTCAAAATTTCTTTTTTTGGCAGATTGTTTTTAGGAACAGAGAATTCCTCTCCTCTTTTAATGAACATAAATCAAGCTGGGGTTTTTGCTGGATTGGGAATCTTAATATCTATTATTCTTTTTTGGAGTATAAAGAAAAAAGTAAAATTATTTACAAAAATTCCTAATCTTTGGCAAAGAATTCTTTTTCCCAGTGGGGCAATAATTAATTTTCTATTAGTCATAACTATAGGTACTCGTTTTATTATTTTTCCTTTATTTTTGGGATTACTTGGAGTTTTTGTATATTTTTTACTTTATCCAAAGACCAAAAAAACTTGTTCTGATTTAAAAAAGACAACAAGAATTATTTTATTATTGCTCATTTTACTTGCTTTGTTTTGCATTGGAGGAGAAAAATGGCGATTGCGTTGGGCTACAATTCCAATAGAACCAGGATTAACACAGGAAGCCAGTTTTGAAATAGTTACTCAATCAATAAAAAACGAAGGCACTCGATCCGTGTTATTCGGAGGAGGATGGGGTTCTTTCCGATTTTTATATGAAAAATATCGTCCTCCCCAAGTATCTGCTACTCCTTTTGGGAATGTTTCCTTTTTTCAAGGCACGAGCGAGTTTTGGACATTTTCTGCTGAAACCGGACTGGCAGGACTCTTAGGGTTATTTGGCCTTTTTGGTTTTTCAGGATGGTTTTTGATAAAAAATAGACCCAAAAAGAAGCAGCTTAAAAAGAAATTTTTAGAGCCCAATAATATTTTTTTAGGGATACTCATAAGTAGCTCAATTTATTTAATAGCGGTATTTTTTCTTTATCCCTTTACTTTGGGCATGTGGGCTATATTTTTAGGAGGGTTCGCAGGGTTATCTTCTTTAGCTGGAAATGATACTTTAAAAACAAAAGAGTTTAGCTTTTCTCAATCTTGGGTCCAAATAGTGCTTGGTTTTTTAGTTTTAATTATTCTTGGATATTTTGCTTTTTATCCAATACGAATAGCTATAGCGGAAGTATTTATAGAGAAAGCCCAAAGCAGTTCTTCTTTTTCAGAAAAAATAGAGAAATATAATCAGGCGCGATGGTTTTTATCTAATCATCCGAGGCCATTAATGCTTCACGCTCAAGAGCTTTTTGGGGATGTTGTTATAGCAGAGCAGAATAGGAAAGCAAAAGAGGAAGTATTGGACGAGGGCTTACAGAAAAGAATTTCTCAAAGATTGGGAGAATCCCTTAATCTTGGTAGAGAGGCAGTAATTAGTGAGCTTCGTGACCCCCAACTTCCATTTATGATGGTTGATATTTATCTTCAGACCGCTCAAATAGTAACTGATTTTGAAAACGCGGTTTTGCATAGCTTGGAGTATGTAGAAATGGCAGAGGTTTTATCACCCAGTAGTCCCTACCCTCCATATAAAGCGGCTCAAGCATGGTTTTTGGTTGCTGAGAAAAGTAGGCAGGCAGGAGATGAAGACAAAGAAAATGAGGCCACCAATAACACGGAGGAAAATCTTAAAAAAGCATTAGAAAAAAACTCTGAATTTTTTATGGCACGAGTTGGACTAGTAGAATTAGCCTTTTTTAGAAAACAAGACCAAAAGACAATTTTATTAGGTGAAGAATTTTTAATAGATTATCCTAATGAAATTTTAGTAAGGCAATATGTATCTCAGTCCTATTATAATATAGGGGAATTAGAGAAGGGTCGCGCACAGGTCGGGATTATTTTAGGACAAAATCGCAACTATCTTCCAGCATTAATGCTCGCCGGAGAAATTTCGGCTCAAAAAGGGGATTTTTCAAAAGCCATAGATTACTTTGAGCGAGCCCGAGCTCAGATTCCAGAAAATGAAAAGCTTCCAGAGATTCTTAGCAAACTTAGACACAATATAAATCCTTTTACAATAGAGGAAGATACACAGCATTGATTCTTCTGTTTTATGAGAAGCCATAAATTAGGACAGATTGGAGTCCGTGAGGGTTAGTTAAATCTTTACTTTAATAACTTTAACGAGGAATGAGAGATGGGAAATAGCAAGGATAAAAAAGATATCCGATATATTATCCGATATGGTTGAGCTTAAAAATTATGTAGTCAAAGATAAGAGGAAGAATATTATTTTTTGGGCATTTGAAAGGAATATAGCTTGGGAGCTAAAATACTGGGCAATTTGTGGAAAAATATTTATCAATAATCATTTATTAATGATTACTGATCATTTACTTATTAACGGTTGAGAATTAATTAATCATAAGTTATAATTAAATTAAGAATTAAATAAAAATATGTTAAATAAAGTTTTGCGAGTTCTCATGTACGGTACGGTGTTTCTGTTACCAGTGTTTTTCCTGCCTTTTACTTTTGAGGTTTTAGAGTTTAACAAGCTCTATCTTTCGTTCTTTTTGGTGTGGCTTTCTGCACTCGTCTGGCTATTAAAAATGATAGTCAAAGACAAAAAAGTGAGCATAAGATACTCAATTATAGATTTTGCTGTTTTAGGTTTTATGGCAATAGCTATAATTTCTTCTGTCTTTTCGGTGGGCAAGACTTTTAGTTTATTTGGATACTATGGGAGATTCAGTACAGGGCTTGTGTCTCTTTTAACATTCGGCGCGTTTTATTTCTTAATTGTTAATAATCTTGGAATTAAGAGCAAAGATTCAAAAATAGAGAACAAAAAAACAGGAGTTATAACGATAAATGGAATTATCAAAACTTTACTTTGGTCTGGTGGGCTGGTAATGTCTTTTGCCTATTTTGCTTTATTTGGGATTTGGGCAAAACTAGCAACGATTAAGTCATTAGAGCCATTAGTTGGAAATATAGCGCTACGGATCAGTCCAGTAGGAGGAACCTTAGAGGCCCTAGCAATGTTTTTGGTAGTTTTGCTTAGTTTGGCTGTCTTGATGGTTTTGGGCACTTCAGCTCCTTTCGCAAATGTTTCAAAAAGAAAGAATAGGCGCAATATTTTTCTTGGAATTTTTATATTCTTTGCTTTTATACTATTAATCATTGCTGACTTTACTCCAGCTTGGATTATTTTAGTTCTGAATTTATTGTTTTTAGTAATTTTTATTTTAAGAAAAAGGACTCTTAAAAAAGAAGTTCATAGGTTAATTCTGCCGATTGCATTGATTATAATTTCCTCCTTGTTTTTAGTTTTGAATTTCAAGATGATGGCAACAACATTTCCTAATTTTGTTTTAAATAAAAGTCAGGGATTTGCTTCAGAAAGAATAATGACACAGGGGGAGTCTTGGAGCATAGCTGGAAAAACAACAATTAGTGGTTTCAAAGAGGGATTAATTGGGAGCGGATTGGGCACTTTTTATTATGATGTTTCTAAATTTAGACCAGCAACTCTTAATAATGGAGGATTTTGGGCAATTAATTTTGAGCGTTCTGGTAATGTATTTTCTGAAATTTTAGCTACAACCGGATTTTTAGGATTGCTTGCATTCTTAGCGATTATTGGATTTTTGTTTTGGAAAATTCTCGTTTCAAGAGAAGAATTTGGATTTACTTTCGTGAAAAAGAAAACAAAGAAACTGGATAGTGGAAGCCAATTATTGCTTCTTGTTTTTGCTTCTCTTCTTTTAATCCAGTTTTTCTATTATCAAACATTAACTTTGTCTTTTCTATTTTGGCTTTTCTTGGCTTTAATAATTGCTTGGTTTAACTTGAAGACAGAAGAAGGGGATAAAACCTTTGTTAGAAATAAAGAATTTAAGTTAAGGGATTTTGTGGAGATAGCATTAGTATTGGAAACGTTCTGTATAGTTCTATTCTTGGTCTTTATAGTTATTTCTTTCTTTGGGCTTAAAGTTTATTTAGCTGATGCTAAATATGTTAGCGCTTTGAACGAACCAGACATTGATAAAAAAGTAGAAATTCTTCAGCAAGCAATTAAGTTGAATCCTAGGGAAGCAAGATATCAAATGGTTTTTTCTAAAGTATTTTTAGTCAAAGCTCAGCAAGCATTAATGGAGACAAAATCTGATGGAAGTCAAGAAAATGTTATGAATAATCTTGAAACAGCCCGTTTATTTGCTAACAATGCTATCGCCATTACTCCTAATGATGTTAATTCTTGGCAAAACTTAACTGATTTATATCAAACGATAGCGGCAATATCTCAAGATAAGAATCAGTTTATTAATTTAGCGATTGAGAGCTTAAAAAAAGAATCTGAATTAGCGCCTAAAAATCCAAGAATTTATACAGACAAAGGGAATTTATATCTATTAGTAGGAAAGAAAGAGGAAGCTAAGATAGAATTTGAAAAAGCATTGGCGCAAAAAGAAGATTATGCGCCAGCGAACATAAATTGGGCATTAATGATGGAAGAAGAGGGAAACAAAAAAGAGGCAATTGCGAAATTAGAATGGCTTTTATCAAAAAAAGCCAACAATCCAGAACCCTTATTTCATTTAGGGCGACTTTATTACAACGATAGTCAAACAGAGAAAGCGGTTAATGCATTTATAGGAGCATTGATTCTGAATCCTCGTTATTCAAACGCTAGATATTCGTTAGCCGTTGCTTACGAAAAACAAGGGAAAACTGACGAGGCATTAGCGCAATTAGAGATTGTTATCGTTGCCAACCCTACAAATCAAGAAGTAAAAGATAGAATTCAAAGATTAAAAATTGGAACAAGCGAGCCGAAAGAAGAAATTCAAGTACCAGAGAAAGAGGAAGAGAAAGAAGGAACATTGGACGACATCGAGTAAGGAAAAATAAAGAACAAAGAACAAAGAACAAAGAACAAAGAAGAAAGCAGGAGATGATTTTAATTTTTAGTTTTTTAACTGTCACCTAAACAGCTTGACTTGTTTTTAAAAACGTGTAAAATAGAATTCAAATAGGATATTTAACTTTGAAATTATACTTTTCCTAAAGAAGCATAAGAGACATTTTACTCTTTCAAGAAAAAAGGGGAATTTTTTGTCGTGTTAATAATCACTGACAATTAATCATTTATCATTTTTTCCCAAGCCCGCTCCCACACTCTCTAGTGGGAAGGGTAGGGGCAATTAAACTATGTTGATAAAGGATTTTTCTAAGTCCAAAGTTCGACTGGACTTGCCATATCTTTTAGATGTTCAAAAGGCAAGCTGGAAAGAATTTTGGCAAAGAGATCTTAAAGAACTTTTTGAAGAAATTTCGCCGATGCGCGATTATACGGGCAAGTGGCTGGAGCTTTGGTTTTTAGATTATAACCTTGGCAAACCGCACTACGAGAACGAATTTGAAGCCAAAAAATACGAAGATTCGTTTTCAGCCCCTTTGAAGATTTCAGTGCAATTAGTGGACCTCAAGACAAAAGAAAAAACAGTCCAAGAGGTCTTTTTTGGTGATTTTCCATTAATGACAGAAAGGGGAACCTTTATTATCAATGGAGTTGAAAGAGTAGTTATTTCTCAATTGATTCGTTCGCCAGGAGCGTTTTTTACTTGTCGTAAAATTAAAGGAAAAGAATATTTCGGAGCTAGAATAATCCCCAGTAGAGGAAGTTGGTTGGAATTTGAGACAGATGCTTCTGGATTTATCGGAGTAAAGATTGACAGAAGAAGGAGAGTGCCAGCAACTACTATTTTGCGTGCTTTTGGAATAGATAGCGATCAAAAAATTAAACAGCAATTTTCAGATATCGATAAAGGAGAGATTAAATATATCGAAGAAACATTGAGACGGGATTCAACCAATAATCAGGCAGAAGCATTAGTGGAGATTTACAGACGATTAAGACCCGGTGACTTAGCTTCTCCTGATACAGCTAAAGAATTGATTGATAATATGTTTTTCAATTTTGAGAGATATGATTTATCAAAAGTTGGTAGATGGAAGACATTACAGCGCTTGCCTGAATTAACTTTAAAGAAGAAAAATAAAACTCAAAATACAAAAATAAAAATAGATGAAAAGATTAACATTGAGGATAGAGTATTAAGAGTAGAGGATGTTGTAGCGGTTGTGCGAGAAATTATCAGACTTAACAATACTCCAGGGAGCAAAGCGGACGAAATTGATCATTTGGGCAATAGAAGAGTAAGAACTATTTCTGAACTTTTAAAAGATAGATTAAGAGTTGGATTAGCTAGAGTAGAAAGAATTAGCAAAGATAGAATGACTACTCTGGAGCCAGAAGACTTAATGCCTAATAAGATTTTAAATCCTAGGCCGTTTATAGCTATATATAAACAATTTTTTGCTTCTTCTCAACTTTCTCAATTTATGGATAATGAAAATATTTTAGCCGAGTTAGAGCACAAGAGGCGACTTACAGCTGGAGGTCCAGGAGGACTTACTCGTAAGAGAGCTGGATTACAGGTGAGAGATGTCCAACCATCTCACTATGGAAGAATTTGCCCTATTCAAACGCCAGAAGGTCCTAATGTAGGGCTTGTAGGACATTTATCGGCTTATGCCAGAATAAATCCTTATGGATTTATTGAAACCCCTTATTTTAAAATAGAGAAAGGAAGGGTTACGGACAAGGTTCAATACATGAACGCTTTTGAAGAAGAAAAATATAACATTGCTACTGCTGGAATAGAGGTTGACGATAAGGGAAATATTCAAAAAAACAAGGTAGAGGCAAGGGTTATGGGTAATCCAAAAATGATTGACAAAAGCAAGCTTGATTTTGCGGATGTCTCTCCAGAGCAATTTATTTCTATTGCCACATCTCTTATCCCTTTCCTGCAGAACGATGATGCTAATAGGGCATTAATGGGCTCTAATATGCAGAGACAATCTGTACCACTGATAAGGGCAGAAGCGCCACTGGTTTCTACTGGAGTGGAAGAACGAGTCGTTAAAGATTCCGGTAGGGCGGTTGTAGCTGACGAAGAGGGAGTCGTGACAGAAGTAGATGCTCAACATGTAGAATTAAAAACTAAGAACGAAAAAGGCAGAGTAAAAGAAAAAAATTATACTTTAAGGAATTTTGATTCAACTAATCAATTCACCTATTTTCATCACAAACCAATAGTCAAAAAAGGTCAAAATGTTAAGAAAGGAGAAACCTTAGCTGATCCGACTGGATCAGACAATGGATGTCTAGCATTAGGGCAAAATATTTTGACGACGTTTTTATCTTGGAGAGGAAATAATTATGAGGATGCAATTGTTCTTTCTAGCCGTGTCCTAGAAGAGGAGTTACTCTCTAGCGTTCATATTGAAATTTTTTCTTGTGATGTGAGAGAAACAAAGTTAGGACCCGAAGTGACAACTTCTGACATCCCTAATGTTTCAGAAGAAAAGCTTAAGGATTTAGATGTTGATGGGGTAATTCGTGTTGGAGCGGAAGTTGGGCCCAATGATATTTTAGTTGGCAAAATTTCCCCGAAAGGAGAGACGTCTCTTACGGCGGAGGAACGACTTCTTTGGGCTATTTTTGGAGAAAAAGCAAAAAATGTAAAAGATACTTCTCTTTTAATGCAACATGGCAAAAGAGGAAGAGTAGTGAGGGTTAAAGAATTCTCTAGAGAAGCAGGACACAAACTTCGACCAGGCGTAATTAAAAGATACCAAGTTGAAGTGGCTCAATTAAGGAAAATTACCATAGGAGATAAAATGGCAGGCAGACATGGAAACAAAGGCATAGTATCTAAGGTTCTTCCCAAAGAAGAAATGCCGTTTATGAAAGATGGCACCCCCATAGATATGGTATTGAATCCTTTAGGAGTAATTTCTAGGATGAATATCGGACAGGTTTTAGAAATGCATCTTGGTTGGGCTGCTAAAAATAGTGGATATAGAGCTGTCACACCATCTTTCTCTGGAGCGATAGAAGACGATATCAAAAAAGAGCTAAAGAAGTGTAATCTTCCAGAAGATGGAAAAATTACTTTATATGACGGTAAAACGGGTAAACCATTTGATCAAAAGGTGACCGTAGGCTATATGTATATGATGCGATTGATTCACATGGTTGAGGATAAGCTTCATATGCGTTCTATCGGTCCTTATTCTTTAATCACTCAACAGCCATTAGGTGGGCGAGCTCAATTTGGAGGTCAAAGATTCGGAGAAATGGAAGTTTGGGCAATGGAAGGTCACGGAGCTGCTTATGCACTACAAGAAATGTTGACCATTAAATCAGACGATGTAGCAGGAAGGTCAGCCGCTTATCAATCAATTTTGAAAGGCAAAAAAATTGAGAGTCCCAATGTCCCGGCTTCATTTTCATTATTAGTTAATGAGCTAAAAGCCCTAGGGTTAAGCGTGGAGATAAAATCATAATTCGTAATTTATAACGAGTAAAGAAAATATGAAAGTAGAGGACATAAAAGCCATCAAAATAAAATTAGCTTCACCGGAAGAGATTTTATCTTGGAGTCATGGCGAAGTTCTAAAACCAGAAACTATTAATTATCGTACTCAACGAGCAGAAAAAGATGGTCTTTTTTGCGAACGTATTTTTGGTCCAGAAAAGGACTATCAATGTTATTGCGGTAAATATAGAGGAATTCGCTATAAAGGATTAGTTTGCGATAGATGTGGAGTAGACATAATTAAGTCGTCAGTGAGGAGAGAAAGAATGGGACATATTAAACTTGCTTGTCCAGTTTCGCATATTTGGTTTTTGCGCGGAGTTCCCTCTATGATGGGAACTATTTTAAATTTATCTTCGCAACATCTAGAAAAAATTGCTTATTTTGCTTCTTATATCATTACCAAGGTAGATGAGCCTGGGAAAAAAAGAATTTGGAAAGAGATAGAGAGGGAATATAAGGAAAAATATAAAGCATGGAATTCTAAATCTAAGACAGATATAAGCAGTAAGACAAAAAAGACAAAAGCGAAGAAAGAAGAAAGAGAATTTTTGAGCGCATTAAAAAAAGCGAGAGAAAGGGCAAAAAAAGAATTAGCAATAATTAAGCCCTTAAGTGTTCTTTCGGAATTAGATTATTTAGAGCTTTCTTCTAGATATGGAGAAGTTTTTGAAGCTGGAACTGGAGCAGAGGCATTAATGGAAATATTCGTTAATTTTGATTTTAAAAAGCTTATTTCTCAATTAGAACAGAAAACAAAAGATGTAACAGAAACAGAACGGAAGAAGCTATTGAGAAGAAGTACCTTGCTTAAAAACATGCTTAAGAACAAAGTTAAACCCGAATGGATGTTTATTACCATATTGCCTGTCTTACCTCCTGCTCTGCGACCAATGGTTCAACTAGATGGTGGCAGATATGCCTCTTCAGATTTGAATGATCTTTACAGAAGAGTTATTAATCGCAATAATCGTCTTAAATATTTACTAGAAATTAATGCGCCAGAAGTTATTTTACGAAACGAGAAAAGAATGCTTCAAGAAGCAGTTGATGCCTTGATTGATAATGGTATGAGGAGTGGACACACAACTATTTCCTCTACTGGTCAGGCGCGTTTGCTTAAATCATTAGCAGACATGCTTAAGGGTAAGAAAGGTAGATTTCGTCAGAATCTTTTAGGGAAAAGAGTGGACTATTCGGGTCGATCAGTAATTGTTGGTGATCCTAATCTTAAATTCAGTGAGTGTGGTTTGCCCAAGCAAATGGCGTTAGAGCTTTTTAAACCATTCGTGAGTTCTATTCTTTTAGAAAAAGAAATTGTTTATAATGTCCGTCAGTCTTCAGCGTTGATAGAAAGAGGAACAGAAGAAGTTTGGGAAGCATTGGAAACCGTTATTAAAGATAGGTTAGTTTTACTTAATAGAGCTCCTACTCTTCATCGTTTAGGAGTCCAGGCATTTATACCTCGATTAGTCGAGGGAAAGGCTATTAGAATCCATCCATTAGCATGTGAGGCATTTAACGCTGATTTTGACGGAGATCAAATGGCTGTTTATGTTCCCTTGTCTGAAAAGGCACAGCAAGAAGCAAGAACAAAGATGCTTTCAGGTGTTAATCTTTTAAAACCAGCGAACGGGCTTTCAGTGGTTAGCCCTAGACAAGATATGATATTGGGTTGCTATTGGCTCACGCAACTAAAAGAAGGCGCCAAAGGAGAGGGTAAAATATTTTCTTCGTCCGATGAAGCTATTATGGCCCACGAAAACGGGATTATTAATTTAAGAGCTAGAATAAAAGTTAAAATTAATGAAGATATTTTAGAAACTACGTTGGGGAGGATAATTTTTAACAGCACTCTGCCAAAAGATTTTCCTTTTAAAAATGAATTAGTTAACTCTAGAAAGATTAGAGATTTTACGAGGAATATTATAGAAAATTACGATAACGAAATAACTACCGAAACGTTAGATAAAATTAAAAAAATTGGTTTTGAATATGCCACTATTTCTGGGTTGAGTTGGGGTATGGATGATTTGATTGTGCCTCCAGAAAAACCGATATTAATGGAAAAGGCAGAAACAGAAATTAAGAAGATCGAAAATTTTTTCAACAAAGGACTTTTGACGAACAAGGAGAGAAGGTCTCAGGTTATTGAAGTTTGGCAAAAAACGAAATCAGAAATTCAACGACTTATACCAAAGAGCCTTATTCCTGATAGAATTGTTTTTACAGCGATTGATTCTGGCGCTAGGGGAAGTTGGGCTCAACCCGTCCAAATGGCTGGAATGAAGGGCTTAGTTATCAATCCCGCTGGTCAAATTATGGAATTCCCAGCTAAAAATTCGTTTAAAGAAGGGATAGGTATATTAGAGTATTTTATATCAACCCATGGAGCTAGAAAGGGTACAGCTGACACAGCATTAAGAACATCAACAGCGGGTTACCTTACTCGTCGTTTAGTTGATGTGGCGCATGATGTTTCTGTAACAG
>Ga0307928_10002755_pt1 | contig 13460 bp, 15 predicted proteins | sample AceLakmetagen232_FD_201815 | JGI IMG/M metagenome (GOLD analysis project Ga0307928, IMG submission 201815) | Saline water microbial communities from Ace Lake, Antarctica - #232 | ecosystem: Environmental > Aquatic > Non-marine Saline and Alkaline > Saline | place: Antarctica: Ace Lake... | reverse complement strand
TGTGCGATGGCGACGACAAACCCCCGAGCGATGCACTCGCCGCCGAGGTGGATGACTGCGCTGCTCGCGTTTACGAGGCATTCGACTGGTTGGTGGTATGTGATGATGCCGAGTAGCTGCAAGCCGACCCTCACGGTCGGCGCAGCCGGGGGACTGCGCGGGCCGTGAAATCAGATTGACGGAGGCGATGACAGTGAGACTGACAGGGAAGACGGCAATCGAGTACGCGGAAATCATGGGCCTGCCGATCAGTTGCTACACCACGCCGATTGAAGAAGCGCGCGACGACCTGACCGTCGATGAAGCCGAGGACATCGTCCGCGAGGACGACCAGTTGATCTACTTCGATGCAAACGCCTGGTATGTCGAGACCGACGACACGTACGCCTACGACGGTGCAACCGTGCTGCAGGACGGGCTTGTCTACGCCGACCCCAGCCCGATAATGCTTAACGACTGGCACGCGCTGCAGCGGCCTATCTTCCAGCACCGGATCGCCTGGGGCGCCGCCCGCCGCGAGGGCCGGGAGCCATCCCACGACGGCGAATACATGATGCTCTATTGGACAGACGACTCAACGGAGGGCTGGATCGCCGAGGACAACGCCGGGGTGTGCTGCACCGATGACGAGAACTATGTCGAGGTTTGCCGCGACGCCACGGAGGAACTGCAGGCTGAGGCCGCTGCCATCCAGACCGAGATTGACGACGCTGTTGAGTCGCCGGGCAACATCATTACCGGTGCTGGAGGCCACGCCACGGAGATACTGCGCGAGATGGGCTGGATTCTTCCGGCCCCTGACCCCAACGAGTAACCCGCCCCAACCGTTAAACATTCCTGAATATGTCGGGAGGAAGAGCGATGAACATCAGCTACACAGAGAGGGGATTTGCCCTCGTGAGGTTCCATGGCGCGAACGACCAGGAGTGCAGCCTGCAGGAGAGTTCCAGTGCGGATGTCCCCCGCGTCTGGTTGGGTCTCGGAAACGACCGGATGCACTTGACACAGGAGCAGGTTGGCGAGTTGCTGCCGTTGCTGCAGCACTTCGTCGAGCACGGAGAGTTGCCGACGGAAGAGGAGGCCACCGAGACCCCCCGCCAAATCCGCCCCGTCGAGGGGCTGCTCGATGCCGGGCCAATCGAGTGCCCGGAGCCGGACGCCGAAGCAGACCGCCGCGACGAGGAATAGCCCGCCCCAACCTGTAAGCAATCCTTACCAGTTCAGTTGTTCATTCCTGAATATGTCGGGAGGAAGAGCCATGGTTATCACGCGAGAACAGGTTATCACGCGATGGCAGAGGGTAGCGGTAATTGGCGCGCTCACAGCAGCGGGAGCGCAGCTCGGCGACGACGACGCTGGTACGCCAGATGAAAGCGCCAGAATCGCCGCAGAATATGCAGCGTGCGCGGAAGCGCTGTCCGGGCACACCGCGCCCGCCAGCGTGTTGCAGGGAGCGCAGCGGCGCGCAAACACGGCACTCAGGATTTTCGACGGTCGCCCCGAGGCGTTGGCGCACCTGCAATACCTACACGCAACTATCGACCTGCTGCTTGATGGCGATGCCGACTGTGCGCACATCGAGGAGGCCGAGTGACATGCAACACCCGAAAAGCCTCACCGAGGCCCTAGAAGCCTCCATGGTCGTACAAGCCGCATTCCCGGGCGCATCCGGTGACGTTGCCGCATGGCGCGAGTGGGAGAGCAACCTCAACGAGAAGGCGTTCTCCCTGCCGTTGTCCGCTACAGACCGGGCGATGTCCGTCGCCGACTGGGAGACGTTCCTCGCGCTCGTGGACCTGCTCAACGACCGTGAGACGTTCACCGACGGCCGCGAGGAAATCCACGTGCTCGCCATCGAAGACGGCTATGTCGTGTGGGATACGGTTGGCACCATCGACATTCGCGTGTTCGCCGGGGCCGCCGTGGACGTTGCAGTCCACAACGCGCCGGAGTACGGCTACGCCCCGCCGGATCCCGAGGGGCCGGGCGAAGAGCCCTACGACGACCACCTCACGACGGACGTCGAGGCGGAGTTCGTCGCGATGACGTTCGCGGAGGCCGCGGACGCCCTGAACACATCCCCGCAGCGCATAGGGCAACTCATCGACGAAGGCAAGCTCAAAGAGCACGGGCTGCCGAGAGTTCAGGGATGGGACAAGCGGCGCGGACGGCTTGTGACGATTGAGAGCGTCGAGGCGTACAATGAAAGGCCGAGGTAGCACACACAAAAAAAAGACCCCACCGGCCTAAAAGGGGGACTAAAGGCCGGTGGGGGTGGGGCTTGTGCTGGAGTGGGAGAGTGCCCGCCGAAGCGGCCCCAGCACGTAACGTCAGAAGCCAACGAGGTCCTTCACAATGTAGATGGTGCCCTCCCAGGCATCATGATAGTGGACGCCGAAGCCGATCCTATCTGCGCCAGTAATGGCGAGTATCTGCCGCACCACCGGTGTGTCGTCAGGGGGTGCGACGGACACGCCGCCGCCGACGGCCTCGATGGCCGGCGCCCAAAAGACGTCGCCGAACGCCGCCCAGCCGCCGTTATCCCAGAACTTGTAACTCGCCTGGAGGCTCAGAGTATCGGTGTGCGTGGCGTACAGGATGCCCATTGAGCCGACTTCGGCGGACGATTCCGGCGCGGCCAGCTTGGTGGCCGTCTTCGCGGCATCGGCAGCCATGGTGCCCGGCTCCCACGCGGCGATGATGGAGTGTCCGTCATCGGCAATGGCGGGCGCCGCTACAACGGCCAGCACAAGCGCCACTGCGAATAGTGTCTTCACTGTTTCTCACCTCCTCACAGTTGTCTCGGTGTCTCTGGGGTCACGGCGTCAACATCGATCTGCAGTGTCAGCCCGACGGCTTTGGCATAGCGGACCAACTCGACGAATGGCACTTGCTCATGGCATCCGAGGAACCGCTTGTAGTGTTTCCGCTTTCGGCCTGCGCGTTTAGCAACTTGGCGGTTACTCAACCCGAGGGCGTGTTGGCAGGCGCAAATGGCGTCCACCACATCTGACACCATCCCGTAAGCGATGTACTCCGGGTCGCCTTTGTACCTATCGTGCAGGCGCTGGAACTCTGCGCGCGCGTTCATGCAGTCAACCTCTCGACCTCGCTTAACTTCACGCAGCCGGTGGGGAGCACCCCGTGCGCCGTCTGCCACACCCGCAGGCCCTCGTCGGTGACGCGCCCGAACTCGCCATCAATCAACGCGGCGCCGTAGTAGCCCCGTACCGCAAGGGCTCTCTGCAATTCCTCCACGCGCTCACCGTAGCTGCCGAAGCGCAGGAAGCGGTGCTTCGTCCGGTCCTCCGCGTCGTGCCAGCGCCCGAACTCCGCGAAGTCCGCCACCACGTAGTGGAATATGTCCTGTTCTGCGGCGACGTTGTAGATGATGTGCCGGAAGCCGCGCCACGCTGCGCCCGTCCAGCCCTGCCGAATGACTTGGCAGCCGGAGGAGTTGTAGCCGACATAACTGCTCCGGCCCCCGGCGTGAATGTTGATACCGGTGCCGAACGGGTAGTCAACGCGGTCGGACAGTTCCAACTTCGCGTTTTGGTTGAGGTCGCGGATGGCGCAGACTGGCCCCGCTTGCCGCAATGCCTGATGCCCGCGATGCCAGCCGCGCTTGTAGGCGTATTGCCCCGGCTGGACGGTCGGGCAGCCCCGGTCTTTGCCGCGATAGCTCCAGTGCTCGATCCACGCGCGACCGGGCTTCGACGACGCCTGGTAGGGCGCCGAGAACCACTGCCCGCCATCCTTCTGCCCGATCACCACCATCACGTCGTCATAGTGGTCGGTGTAGACCAGCGGGTCGCCGTACACCGACAGGCTACCATCTTTGTTGATCCTGCAGCCCCGCAGCATGAATATCTGCGCGGTCCCAGGTCCCGTCGCGTCACAGCGAAATGACTGATCAAGTGCAAACTGGCAGAGCTTGAATGTCAGCCCGTCCAACTGGATAGCCATGGTCAGGCACCCCCGGCGGCAGGCTTGCCCGTCCCGAAGGTGGCGCTCCACGCCGCCTTGAACTCGAGCTTGTCGGTGGTCTCGTGATAGCCGACGGCGGATAAGAAGATGCCGAACCAGGTCGCGGCGAAGCTACTCCAGCCGACGGGTCCCGCAACAACAGCCAGGACCAGCGACACGAGCCCCGCAGCGATGAGCTTCTCCGCCTTCGCTTCATCGGCGGGCTGCCACACGTACCGCTTGACGACCTGCAGCATGACTTCGGCGATCACGCCGCAGACAACCCAGACGTGCCACGGCTCAAATGCGCTGAGAAACTCTCTGAGTGCGTCCATTGCTTTGTCCTTTCCGGTGATTGACTGTGTCAGTTCGCTTCGATGGGCACCAGGTGCGACGGCTGCGCGATCTCCCACGGGGTGTAGTGGCAGCCACACCAGTCGCGCAGGAACGCCCGCCCGTACCCCACGAAATCCAGTGTTTCGCTCCTGCTGTACAGCGGTTCGCCGTCGCCGCAGACCGTCTCATAGTCCCGCCGTATCTCGATGGGGCACACCCTGAGGGGCAGACCGTGAGCAATGCTCTCAAGCTCGCCAAGGCAGTTCCCGAATGCGTACACCTGTTCGTCGGTTGTCGGGTCGGTGTCGCACGGCCAGTACAGGAACAGTTCCACGTCGGCTTCGACCATCGCCCGCACAACGGCAAGCTGCTCCTCAAGCGGCACCTGGTGCTTGAAGCAGCCGCAGACCGCGACGTCGGGGTGCGTGTACCGCGAGAGCAACTCCAGCAACTCTCCAGACGGCATCTGCGTCAGGTTGGTGTCGATCCAGAGCGCCGACGACATGAGGGGCGCCATGAGCGTGAAGTGTTCGTGGGCGTCGTCGTCATCTTCCTCGCCCCAGTCCGTGTAATCCCACGGGCCGCCGTTCTCCAGCAGCGCCACAAGCCACTCCTGGTACAGGAACGGTTCGCCGCCGGAGATGCGACAGATGGCGGGATCCGGCTGCCCGGCCTGTCGCCGCGCGTGAACCGCCATGCAGAAATCCACCAGGTACTCCGTCGGCGTCACGTCCACCGTCGGTGCCCCGCCGTTCAGGGCGCCCTTCGCGAGGCAGTAGTCACAGTCGAGGTTGCACTCTGCGACCTCCTTCATGTACGCCAGATTCGTCTCCCGCCACGGCCGCCCGGTGACTTGGCTGCCCCATTGGAACGGCTGATCGAATGCCAGTCGGCGCGGGTTCACGTCCCACGGATAGCCGAGCGCGTCGTCTTTCACGTATTGCTTGATGCGCCCGCCGCGCGAGAATATCTCATTCGGGCCTTCGCTGGCCGCAATGTCGGCGGCTTGTGCTGTGTCATCGAGAACCACGACGGGTACAGTTGGTTCGGTCATCAGCACCACTCTCTCCGGTGATTGGTGTTGCCCGTGTGTTCGCGTCTATTCTAGCGCCCGTGGCAGGCCGTTGCTACCGGCCCACAGCCGGATCACGGCATGTGCTTATCGACCTTCTTCTCAATCCGCTGCAGCGATGCGTTGATGTGCCGAAGCTCCGCCTGCAGCTCGCCCCGCGGCACGTAGGCATCGTCAAGCGCGTCCTTGCACCAGTGAATGTTGCCGTTGTCGATATGATCATCCAGCGCCTGCACTTGACTGCCCCACGCCACTGCCAACCCCACGCACATGCCAATGATTATCAGCACCAACCCCATCGATACCGTGCTTGTCTTCGAGATGTTGAAGCCGCCATTGCCATCAGGTCTGAGCATCTGTCTCGCTCCCAAGTGCGTCGAATTGAGGTGCCAGGAACCTGTCGCAGTCGGGGCAGTGAGCGGTCGGGTCAAGCGGGCCGGGCGGTGCGTCGCGCGTCAATGACGACACACCCCGAATAGGCACGTCGAGCCCTCCGCCCGCCAGACGTTGACCTTGCCGAATGCCTGCCCCAGCAGGCCCTTGAGCGTGGCTGCCGAGTACATGCACATTTCCATGGCCTCCGTGAAGTTGGGCCTCTCAATGCCCTCTTCCCATTCCGGGATTGAGCGCCAGTCGGTGCCGTGCGGCGGCTGCAGGCCGGGGTAGCAGACGCAGTCGAGGGCAGTCGTCACAAAGAGCCCCCCGTCCGCCATGAGTGCACGGCAGTTGCGGATAGCGCACGTCGGGCGCCACCGCAGGTGCGGGATCACCTGTGTCATCACGACAAGCGAGTACGTGCCGAGACCAAGCAGCCCGGCCGAGGGCTCCTCGATGTTCTCGCGCACGTACTGCACGCCCGAGAAGTCGAGCAGTTCCTGCGTCATGAAGTGGCCGACATCAACGGAATCAACCACCGTCACGTCCCAACCGCGTGACGCCAGCCACAGCGCCATAGTGCCCCACCCCGGGCCGATCTCCAGCGCGCGCCCTGGTACATGCCGATCCAACAGCGCGCATAGGTGCGGCAGGTAATCATCTTCCATCTGCCGATAGTGCTCCGTGTAGTACGAGTTGGGAGCGTGTTCGGCGACCAGGTCCTGTGCCTCTTCCAGCGTGAAACAGGCGTTGGGGTCCACAATCATGCGCCATCACCATCCGCGTGTATGTGATAGACCGCGAGCTGTGCACAACGGCAGCTCTCCTCGCCACAGGGCAACGGCCCATCCAGAAAGTCGATATTGCCGTCCCGGAACAGGTTCTGCCCACCCATCCCGCGCACTTGACTGCAGCGCCCTATGTCGCCGTTGAGGAACACACATGCAGCCACATGCCCGGCGGCGCAGCGGACAATCTTTAGCGGCGGGATGGTCGCCTGCGTCGTATACAGTGCCGGGATGTGCCGCCGTAGCACGACCAGTTCTTCCTCGGTGTAGCTCTCCGGATACGGCTTTCCCTGGTACGTGCACAGCCGCGCCGGGGCTACGTTGACCGTCTTGACAACCTGTCCCAGAGCGGCGACATACTCATCCAGCCGTGGAATATACGGGGGATAGGCGACCAGGGACGCCAGCGGAATGCTATACCCATCCGCTTTCAGCGCCGCCACTTTCGCGCAGAACGGCTCAGGATCCAGCGCCCACAAGTGCGGGTGGAATGTCGGGTGGAACTCGATGTGGTCCGGCTTTATCAGGCGCCGGCACTCGTCTATGTCGAATGTGAAATTCGACGCCATGCCGGCGTAGTGGTACTCCAGCACGCGGCCCACCAGTCCGAGTTGCTCCCCAGGCTCCAGGCCCGACAGCAGTATGTAGCAAGGCCCGTACCTCTCGTACACATTCCGCCATGCCGTCACGGCTTCGTCATCCGTCCACCATCGCTCACCGGCGGCTACGCGACCGGCTACGCCAGCTTGCGAGAAACAATACGGACAGTTAGCATCGCAGGTGTGCGCGAACGGCCACATGAACGCCTTTTGCGTGATCGGCCAGAATGGGTTCGCCCAGCTCTTCCGCTCCCACGGCTGCTTAGTCACAGGCCACACCCCCTGCCGCGTAGCACGCCCATACGTCGCGCACGGCCTGCGCCGCATGCAGCGGCGTAACGTGCGCGGGACGCCCGGCATCAATAGCCGGAAGGAGTTGGTCCCACATCAGTCCGTGGTGGTCGCCAGTCATGTACTGCACCGCCTTCTCCGAGCCGATCAACAGGCAGCGGTTGGCCGGCAGCGGGCACGTCCGGGCCTGTACGCCATGGGTCCCCCAGCAGATTTCGAGACTCAGGATGTGCCCGGCCTTGTAGCGGATGGTCAGCGTGCCAGTGTCCGGTGCATCGCCGATGTGCGCGACGAACTCGCCGGAATGGTGTTCCGACTCGCCGAACAGGTATGCGGCCACGGTGCAAAGATGCGCGCCGCCCTCCAGAAATGCCCCGCCACCCACGCCGAGCTCGTAGGACCACGCCTGAGAACGATATGCCGACATCAGCGCCACCGACCACATGACAGGCCCGTCGCCGAGCCCGCCGCTCTCGATCATCTGCTTGGTCTCGATCAGCTTATTCCCGTACGCCTGCGACTCGGCGATGTAGAGCCGCTCGAAGCCCGGCTCTCCGATCTCAATGGCATCGGTGATATCCGCGGCATCGCCGGGCTGCAACACCAACGGCTTCTCGCAGACGACGGCCCTTCCGTCATCACACCCAAGCTGATCCCGGATGTAGTCATCATGGAATCGCGTCGGCGCCGCGATAACCGACAGGTCGCACGGCACGCCGCAATCGGCGGCGATAGATGCCCCCGCCTTATCCGCAAGCGCATTCGCCCGCGCACCGTCAACATCCCACACAGCCACGTCCAGCCCGCGCGCGAGCAACTCACGGGCATGGATACCGCCTGCCGCTCCCGCTCCAATCACAAGCGCCTTCATACGTATCACTCTCTCTCCGGTGGATTTGCTATGCGTACACCTGCTGCGGCGAGCATATCCTGCGCCCGCCGCCACCAACACGTCTTCTTCAGATACCGCTTCACGTTCCGAACCGGCCCATCGGCAAGCGCCGCCTCAATCCACGGCGCAAGCGACTTGGTATCGCGGTCGGCTACCAGCCCGCTTTTGCGCCCCGCAAGCTCAGTCAAGCAGCCGGTTGCCACAACCCGGCAGCCGCAGGCCATGTAGTCATACCACTTGATCGGGTCCACGGCTTCCGAGATGCCGTCGAGGCGGAACGGGATCAAGCCGACGTCGCAGTGCTTGATGTACTGCAGCGCCGTCGGGTATGGCAACTCGCCATGATAGTGGATGTTCGGGGCCGCGTACTTGAGGTGGCGACCATCAAGCTGACCAATGATGTTGAATGCGACATCCGGCATGTCCTTAGCACTCTGCAGCAGCAGATCCCAGTCGAACCAGTTCCCACACAGCCAGCCGCAGTAGACGCACGTGCCCGCCTCGCCTATCACCAGCCGCTCCGGTCGCGGGCAATCGGGCACCGGTTCCGCCGGGCCGCCATTGGGCACCAGGACCGCGTTCCGGCCGCTCCGCTCGCGCACTGCGTGCACGAGCATCCGCGCCGAGGCCGTAACCACATCCGCATCGGCCATCAGCCGTGCTTCTATGTCGCGGTCATAGTGCTTTATATCGCCCGATTCGTGGAACGCCTCCCAGTCGTCGATCACGTCGTAAACCGTCGTCCATCCGGCTTCTGAAAGCACATCCATGACATTGCCGAAACCAAGGTCGGGGAACGTGCCGACGAGCACGCCTGGTCGCTCCTTCACCACGTCGATGTACTCGTAAATCTGCTCCGGCCTGAGCTTTATGATCCCGCCGGCCCATGACGGGACCTGCTCGCGCCAGAAATAATAGGCGACTGAGCAACCGCCGCGCTGCCACTCCTGGCACATGCGCACAGGCCGCTGCCCCCCGCCGGAGGCCGCCCAGTTGCAGCCCGACATCATGATAATCGGCACGGTGTCAGGCCACAGCGCGATATCGGCAAACGCCACATCCATCGTCGGCTTCGCCGGGATCGTCGCTACGCACCGCACGCCCTTGCCCGAGATTGGCGGCGGTGCGGGAGCAAGTGGCGTGGGAGCGGGCGCCGGCTTTCTGCCCAACAGGTTTCGCAATCCTTTAATCATGGCGTTGCACCTCTCCGGTGATGGTACTGCGTCAAGTCTAGTAGATGTCGCGAGCCGTTGCTACCGACCTACGCGCCATCCGCAAGGTGCCCGGTGCGGGTTCCCGTCAACGTCACGGTGCCGTCCGCGTCGAAGACGTACACGTAGTCCGTGTCGCCGCTTCCGTACACGTAGCCGTCGGCAGCAGCGTAAATGTCCTCGCTACCGATGTAGGTAATACCGAGGCGCAGCGTGGAGCCGTCGGTGCCGTTCGAGAGCGTGACCACGCGGAAGCCGGCAACATCCGAGACACACGCTATCGGGCAGTCCGCGAAGATGGCGTTGAGGCTGCTGTCGCCGTCTACCGTCATGGCGGAGTGGTCAAGTTCCGCGATGTACTCAATTTTGTCCTTGACGAGCGTGCTGCACACGATCTCAAAGCTGACGGTACACAGGTGCCTGCTCCGGGTCGCGCGCAGGGGACGAATGGTCGCCGACATCGGGGGCCTCCAGAATCGCAAAAGCCCCGCCGGTGATGGCGAGGCCGCAGGTGCAAATTATAGTTTGGGCGCTCAAAGTGAAATTACGCGGGCGCCTATTTTACTTTGGTATAATTCGGTGTCGCAAACAGTGTCGCAAATGCGCGTCAGTCGCGCAGTATCTCAGCCACGAAGTGCGGCGGGTCGACGTCGCACACGTTGCCGCTTTCGACGCCCTTCTCGATCCGGTACAGCCGCGTGGTGCCCGCGATGCCGGTTGTCGCGACGAACAACTGCTCATGCCCGGTGCTGTTCACGGCCGATAGCAGATCGTTGACCTGCGTGCAGTTGTCGAGGTTGACGGTCTGAGCCCACGCCCCGGCGACGGCTTCATGCCACAGATAGGTGCCGCCGATGCCCGTGCCGCCCGCGTAGGCGTAGCCGTCGAATACCGCGATGCCCCCGACGACCGTCCAGCCCGCGTCCCACGACGCGCCCCAGCTCGCAGGCCGGTAGAAGACCTTCCCGTCGTTCCCGGTCCCTGCGTACAGCGTCTGTGAGTTGACGCCGAACCGTGTCACCGACGTTTCCGCCGTGGCGTACAGCAGAGACAGTGCGCCGCTTCCGAGTTGCAGGACATCGCCGTTATCATTGCCGACGTACAAGCCACTCAGCATGTACTGCATGGCGGTGATGCTGTGAGTGTGTGACGCCGCCAATGTGGCGGAGGGGTACGTGTACTCATAGACTGCAGAGCCGCCCGCGTCGAGGTCCGCCGCAATCCAGACGGTGCTGCCGTCCGTCGCAAGCGCAGTGATGGCCGTTATGCCGTCCGTCCACGGCAGTAGGAGCTCAAAGCCGAGGTCGCTGTCATCTTCGTCGAGCACGAGGACGCGGTCGGCGTAAGCCACGAACACCTTGCCGGCGGCGGCCGTCATATCGACGGGGGCCGAAGCCAGCGTGGACAGGTCCGCGAATTCGAGCAGTTCTCCGGACTGCCGACTGAGCCGCTGCACTGAGTGAGGGGTCGTGCAGAGGAAGAGGGGGTCGCCGTCGCTGTTGGCGGCTATGCGTATCGCCTGCGCGCACGAGACCTCCCAGTATGCGACGGTGCGTTGCGGCACGGCCTTCATGGCGAACCGGATGGTGCGGTTGCCGGTCGGCACGACGAACGCCTGCCCCTCGGAAATGAGCGTGAAGTCGTCGAAGTCGGTGGCCGTGCCGGGTACGTGATACCCGCAGAAGACATTGTAGAGATTGCGGGGGTCCGAGGGCAGGTCCGCGGCGTCCGGCCACTGCACGACCATGAGCGCCTTCTTGAAGTCGCGGTCCCGGAAGCGGTTGCTCTCGGTGTTCAACGGCGAGCCGCCCGAGTACCCAAGCTGCTTTGTGAACAGGACGCGCTCAAGGTCCGCCTGCGCGTTGACAAGGGTGACGGTGATGCTGTCCGTGTCCGTCTGGAGGCTACTGTCCCACGCCTTCGCCATCAGGAGGTGAGAACCGTTCGCGTAGGCGATGCTGTCCCAGGTGAAGAGGTAGTCCGTGCCCGAGTTCGGCGCGTCGAGCCGCTGATACGCCACGCCGTCAACATACAGAACCACGGAGTACACGGCAACATCATCCGTCGCCTCCACGGTCACGGCCACGGAGCCCGACACCGAAGCGCCGGTGAGTGGCGCCGTGATTTCGACGGTCGGGGGGTCATCAGACGCGCCTGCGCTCGCCAGAGTGACGGCTACGGCGTCCGACGCGCTCTCGGAGTACGTGGCATAGGTCAACGTCGCGAAGAGCGTGTACGCGCCTTCTGCCGCGCCGAGGAAGTCGAGCGCGATGGCATAAGTGCCGCCCGCAGCCGCCAGGGCTACGTCCTCGTCATAGAGGGTCACGGTCGCCGCGCCCACGGCCACAATCTGCAGGTGCCCGGTCCCCGCCGTGAAGCCGCCGTAGCTCAGTTGCCCCGTGAAGTCATCGGCGACGGTGCCGCTGTTCGGCGGCAGTACCCACTTCAGTGTCGGCGTGGTGTAGGGGTCGGGATCGGGGTCGGGGTCCGGAGGTGGTGCGGTCGATGCCGCCACGGTGATGGCGATTTCGTCAGTCGCGAGGGTCACGTCCGTCTCGCTAACCCACACGATCCGCAGGCCGTCAGTGTCATTCGGAGGCACCAAGTACCCAGGCGCCGGCGGCACAGCTTGCCCAGTGCGGCTCAGCCAGTGCGTAGGCGCCATCAGCGTTGCCTGCAACACCCATGCGCTGTCAACCCGCATGTACCACTTGAAAAAGCCGTACGTGGTCCAGCCCTGCACGAGGGTTGCCGCGACGTCGATGCCGTCGGCAGAGACGGTCGCGCCCGCGCCCGGAGTGCTGATCTCAATATCGTAGGTATCTACGTGCGTCAGGTCGATGCTGCCGGTGATGCGCGATTCGGAAGTGGTGAAGACCCCACTCCTGGTCGCCGTTATGGCAAGCTCGAAGTCGCCGGGGTCAACGGTATACAATCCCAGGAACTGCAGATCAATCTCCCCGGCGATGGTTCCCGTCGCGTTGCCCGCTGCCCAGGTAGTTTCTTCTATCCCGCCCTCGCCATCGGGCGTGAGGTGGAGCGCCCAGTTCGTGGTCGCTGTCGGCGAGTACCACTCGCTCAGGGAAAACTCGATGTCGAACACGTCGGGCACGGTGCCGCCATCGCTCGGTTCGCTTATCACCACCTCGGGAATGAACATGGTAAACGCGAAGTCATCCGACGCCATGATCGCGTCATCTGTGTTGCGCACAAGCTCTATGGTGCAGGTCTTCGCGCCCGCGCTCCCGAGCAGCGTGTCCCAGGCGTCGCTTTCTTCCTCTGAGTAGGGCAGATAGGTGCGCTCCGCCATATCGCCCGTGTGGTAATAGCTCTCAAACCCCTGGTAATGGAGGGTCGGGAATGTCCCGTAGATCATCTGCTCGCCCCATACCGCGCCCGCACACTTGATGCGTATGCGATAGATGGGGTTGAGGGACGAACCGCAGCTTGTCCCGGCGGGCATGGTGATCACGGCGGGGACAGTCACCGTCGGATCGTCCAAAGTCGCGCCCGCGTCCACGTCATAGCCGTGGCCGTAGAAGCGGCCGAGCTTGCTCCACTTGTGCTTCGCCGCGTCATCCCAGAGGGTCTGTGCAGCAGCGTCGGCGCCCATCTTGACAAAGAAGCCCGACCCCAATTCGTACACCGGCTGCCCGTTGCAGGTGTTGCCGTTGTCTTCATACTGGCCGTTGTATGCCGCCGTGCCCGCGGAAGCGACGAGATAGCCCGCGCCGGAAGCCGAGACGGTGGGGGCGGGAGCGACGCCAGAGCTTACGATCCATGCGTCTGTTGGCGATGGCGAACCCCCAGAAGCTGTATTGTAGACCGGGAGCATTCCCTGTGCCCATACAGCAGTATCCAGAACCCACCAGAACACTCCGGGACTGCCGGTCACTTCTTGGTCATAGAGATATTGTTGGTAATAGAGAT
>Ga0307928_10002753_pt1 | contig 13464 bp, 36 predicted proteins | sample AceLakmetagen232_FD_201815 | JGI IMG/M metagenome (GOLD analysis project Ga0307928, IMG submission 201815) | Saline water microbial communities from Ace Lake, Antarctica - #232 | ecosystem: Environmental > Aquatic > Non-marine Saline and Alkaline > Saline | place: Antarctica: Ace Lake... | reverse complement strand
CGTCTGAAATTATTACAGCAATTGCTGAAGCCGCATGGCGTTCAGGAGAACCCGGACTACTTTTTATTGATACAATGAATAAGCATAATCCAGATCCCCATAATGGAAAGATTGTAGCTAGCAATCCATGCGGCGAAATTCCTGGTGTTGATGGAGCTTCTTGTATTCTTGGTAGCTTAAACTTAAAGAAGTTCATCATTGAGTATGAAGATGGGTATACATTAGACTTAGATGAAGTGGCAATAGCTACCTCTGTAGCAATCAAGTTCCTAGATAATGTAGTAAGTTTAACACATACAGGTGTTAGTCATTTTGATGACATTAATATTAGGGATAGAAAAGTAGGTCTTGGAGTAATGGGATGGGCAGATGTTTTGGCGTATATGAATCTGCCTTATGATAGTGATGCAGCTAGGGAGTATGCTAAACTTACCGCTAAGGTTATTTATGATACAGCAGTAAGAACCTCTCAAAAGATCGCCGACGCTCGTGGGGCTTACCCAGGATTTTCTACAGAAAGTAGAGAGCCTATATACGATGAGCCGAGAGTTGAACAGAGAAATACTAATCTGCTTTCCGTAGCTCCTACAGGCACTATATCCCTTATCTCAGAAGTCAATCATTCTATAGAACCATTTTTTATGTTGGCTTATCAAAAGAACTTTAGGTTTGGAAATAACAAGACAGAGAAAAGTTCTATTATAGCTTCTTCTACATTTGAGGAAATTATTCTTAAGAACTTTGAGGAAGATGTAGCCTACAAGATTCTTGCAGCTACAGCTAAATCGGGGATTTTAGAAACGGGGGATTACTCAGAAGAAGTTAATGCTAAGATAGTTAATCTTCAACCCGGATTAAAGGTATCACATCAAATCAATCCAGAAGATCATGTACTTATGCAATCAGCTTGGCAGCTATATGTAGATCAAGCTATTAGTAAATGTTTAGCTGAGGGGACTCTAATAGAAACTGATGGGGGTTTGGTTGCTGTAGAAGATTTTTCAACCAACTGCGAAACTGATTCTTTTATGGATATTGATGGGGTTTATAATACTTCAGAGGGACATAAAATACTTAAGCATTATTGCGGGGGCGTGAAAAAAGCTACAAAGGTTAGACTTAATAATGGAGCAGAGATTACTGGATCGTATGATTCTCATAGAGTTTTAACTGTGGATGGATGGAGAAAGTTATCTGATCTATCAGTTGGAGATTTAGTTCTTGGTAAGTTAACTGAAAGTCACGGTATTGGTGGGGAGAAGATTTATTGGGAAGATGTTTATAACTCTAATGCTAATAACATAATTACTCCAAAAGAGATGTCTGTAGATTTAGCTAAATTAATTGGTATGCTGTGTGCTGATGGATCGTTGGTAGAATCTACTGGCTCTGTTGGTATTTGTAATACTAAGAAAAGAGTAATTAGGTTAATAGAGGAACTTTTTGAAGAGATATTTAGAGTTTCTCCTAATAAATATGCTGATAAGAGGAATGAAGTTGTTAATGTTTATTTAACCTCACGAAATTTGGTTAGATATTTTAAATCCCTTATGGGAAATGGGGCTTTTAATAAGTATGTTCCTACACAAATTTTACGGGGTAGCCCCGAAGAGAAGATCGCCTTTTTAGAGGGACTTACTTTAGATGGATATGTTGCTCAGAATAGTTTAGTTATATATGAGGGAAGATCTAAGAAATTAGCCTCACAGGTATTTTCAATTTGTCAATCTTTTGGAATGCCAAAGATTTATTTGGGAACAAAAGAATTACATGGAAAATATTCTGGTTTTGTATATGGAGTTAGAATTTCAAATGAACTTCATTCTTTAATAATACCAATTGAAGAACACAAGAGAATTAAAACAAAACTAGTCCCATTTAATGTGTGTATTAAATCAGTGAGTATAGAAGATTATAAAGTATCTACTCATAATCTATCTGTGTATTCTTCTTGGAGAAGATTACATCAAGATAATCCTGGGTATTGTTCTATTACAGTGGCAGAAAATTTAGGACTTCCTTGGGAATATTTAGTACACAAAGTTACAGAAGTAACTCAAGTAGATGATGTGATGATGTATGATGTTGAGGTTGAAGATAGTCATAGATATATAGTTGATGGGATAGTTTCTCATAATACAATAAATCTTCCTAATGATGCAACAGTAGAAGATATTATATCCTTAATTTATTTGGCATGGTCTACGGGAATTAAGGGGACAACGGTGTATCGTGATCAAAGTCGCCAAGAACAGATTATGGAAAAACCAACGAGTAAAGCATAAACGCAAAAAAGGCCGCATGAGGTTTTATCCCCATACGGCCTTAATTTGTTTTAGATCTAACTAGTTAGTTTACCTCCCACAGATCGAGCGGGAACAAAGAAAGATATTCCGATCCTACAGGTACGTCAAAGACTACAACGAGTCGTTCTGTGCTACCAGGTTGAATATTATATTCAGTGCCCTCATAGCCATATTCTTGTTGAGCGGCCCACCCAGGTTTTAGACCCGCCATGTTATAGTAATAAACAGGATCGTTGATACTTATCGCAGCAAGGCTGCTGAAAAAGCTTACACAGTTTTCTACTAATCCCAGGTTGGTTACATCTATAATCAATACTGCAAAGACACCTATTTCGGGATACTCCGTACCCCAAAAATCGTGACTGAGTGAATTTCGATACTCAGAGAAAACTACTGTTCCAACAAGCGTCCAGTGGTCGTCATCGACACCAGAAAACAAAACTGTTTCATTTACATTAAATGGTTGCATGGGTGTTGGTGTAAAAGTCGCTGTAGGTTCTGGAGTTTGTGTGGGAATTGGAGTATTAGTAATTGTTGGAATAGGCGTTTCTGTCGGAGGAATTATTGTGGGTGTTGTTGTAGGTTCTGGAGTTTGTGTTGGTGGAATTACTGCGGGTTGATTAACTGGAAAAAGAAATCCCACTAGTATATACCCGACGATACCACATAACATTCCTATGAAAAAGTACCCTTCTTTAAAAAGGTTCTTCATTCATTCTCCTAACTGATATTGATATTAATTACTGATTCACCGTGATCATCTTCCATATAAACTTGATATATATCATGATAGAAATTTTCCCAGACGGTAATACGGAGATCTCCAAATTCTTCTATAGTTTCTTGAATAAGTTTAACACATTCTGAGGCTAGCATTTATTCCTCCTGATGTTTTACTAAAAGTTGTCTGTAGTATTTACCATTAGCGCAAAAGTAACATAGAATGGTTTCTTTATAGAAGAGCCATAGATATAAAGCTTTGAGTAAAGATTTAGTTCTGGCATAATTAGAGGATGAATGTCTCCCAGTTGGAAGTACAGCACAAGGAGCTGTAACTTCATAATAGGGCGGTGTGATTTTCACAGTTTATTCTCCTATGATCTGATAAAGAAATTTATTACATCAAGAGCTAGTTCCGCAGCCTTACATAATATTAGTGGGGAAGCAAGTATCAGCGCCATTAGTAAAGTAATGATAGCATCTCCCAAAGAAGCCTTCTCCATTTATTTGATCCTCTCTAGATGTTCTCTAATCTTTATGGCGTTCTCTTTACTAATCATAATTACTCTGTCTGGTTCATATGAATTTGCTATAGAGAATTCTACATCGTTAGTCCATACTGCTACAGTTAGTGCATCATCCCCGGATAAAGAGAATACCAATTTTACTGGACTATCCATTCTAACTCCTTAAGAGATAAGTAATACTAAGGGTAAAACTTCTTTGTCAATATACTCATCTAATCTTTGGTTATATTCAGTAAAAGCAAAGTTTTTACATACCTCTAAATCTGAGACTAAGAACCTATCTGTTCCAGCCCTATTATCTTCCACTAGGACTACAGGTAAATCTCCATTAAGTTCTAATGATGCTTGTAACTGTTTAATTAATTCCGATGTTTTCATTTGGTTCCCAATCCTCCATAATTGTATAACCAGTAATTCCAGTTTCATCATCCATATTGATATCCAAAATAACTTCCATCTCAGTTACAGCTTCTTCATATGATTCTTTAACCAACTTAATTTCCACCATGATTTTATAGGTTTTCATACTTTTCTCCTCAAGCATGCTTTTAAAAATCTTCTTTTCTACAGCAGCAAAGTCAGTATGTATAACCATTTAAATTAGAATTTCTTTCTCTACAAAACTTTTTAAACTTTCTTCACATTCATAGAAAGAGCTAGTCTTAATTGCATTATCTACTAGTTCCTTCGCCCATTCCATCTTGTCTGGTTTGTATATATTAATAGTTTTAACAGCTTGTCTTATGTACCACACGGAATGATTACTAGCACCAGTTCTATATTTTTCTAATGAGGCTAAGATCTCAGATATCATTGATTAACTCTCCTAGTATTTGATTTATAATTAAAGTATCAGCTCTAATCCTTTCTCCTGTAGCTTCATTATTACTCCAATCTAACAAAAGTTTCCCCACAAAATTTGGCTGTCCCAACGGAGGTAACATCATCGTCACACATATATCCTCGATCCTCCCTGGAGATATAAACATCTATATCTCCATTTTCTTCTTTGATCTTTTGAAGCTTCACTATAAACCTAGATAGTTTCATACTCATCATAGATTAGAATAGTTTTATCTTGTGACCCTGGATAAAAATTATTAACACCTGTAATATTTAATGCCTCACCTCTAGGATCAATTATAAAAACTTCTTCTGTCCCACGTTCTTCATACAGTTCTAATAGCTGCATCAAATCTCGTATCTTCATCTGTAACCTCCACGTAGTGTTTAATTCCATTATCATTATAGTAATAAACATTCCAGTGCTCTACATTATATAGATTTCCGTACCTATCATCCGGCCAGTCATCTTTAAAAATATTATCAAACTCAGGAACTTGTTCATCCCAGACTTCACTATCCCACTTATGCATTTTCTTTAGGATACGTACACTATCTAGAATATCTTCTTTAGTTCCTGTTTCATATAAAGTATAAAATCGCTCCCCATCTCCTTCATAAGTAGTAATTTCAATTTCGTATACACCTACCTTCTGAATTAATAACATCTTTCCAATTTTGAACTTCATTAGTTTTTCCTTCCCTTGCGGTTAACTTGTATGATAACTCCATTCTTTACATACAAATCCCTTCCACAGTTAGTACATGAGTGGCGTTGACAACTATATTCAGGAACCTGAGTAATTACCATTTTTGTTCTACAGTTTGTGCATAACATTAATTATCCTCGGAGAAGTTATCATATCTAATTAAAGCCATATCAACATCTACATAGTTAACACACATGGTATTTGAATAAAAATCTATAACAACAGTATCATACCCCCGTGATTCACAGACATCTTCAAACTTTCTGGTGCCAAAAGATACCGGAGCCAAAAGACCAATTATAATAGTCGCTATAATTAAAGTTATCATAATTCCAACAAAAATTCCAAAGCCCAAGTCTTCTTTCATACTGTTCTCCTTGTTATAGCAGATTCTAGTATAGTAAAATAACCTAGTACATTCTTAATCATATACTTTTTATTTGGTAGTACCCTCATTACTACTCCCAAGCTTTTCTTTAGTGTACTACTTCGTTCATCCCAATGAGAAAATGTTACCTCATCTCCCTTAGCAAACATTAATTCCCCCTACTTAAAAGAAGTGTCTATCTTTATCATTTACTTTAACCTTATACTTGATTCCATTCAAATCATAATAAACTACATCACACCAATAAGGAGTATCTTCTATATAATCATACCCATCACGAGGCCATTCATAAGCTTCATCAAACTTTACAAATCCTTTAATATCCGCATAAGAATCCCCGCCCCCACGTCCATGTGGATAAGCTTTCTTCATTCTAGTTACAATGGTAAGAACTCTTTCTAATTCTTCTTTTGATCCCGAACCACGTAAGTCATGATAGTCATCCATATCTCCGGAATAAGTATAAATATGAAATGCATATGTATCTCTAGGCATATCTACTGGTGATTCAATCTCTAATTTAAACATTAGTCTACCTTTATTTTAAATAATATTTCATGTTCATTGTACATTTTAGTGAGACCACTGAGAGCTACAGTAAAAGTTCCTGCACCAGTGTGGACTTCTACCGTTCCCCTATTAACAAATCTTGATACAGTTCCCTCCAAGCGTTCTAGTTCATGCTTATTAATAGACAACTGTTTATAAAAACACACCTTATCTCCTACTCTTATAGTCATGTAACTGCTCCTTTTTTATATAACGATAGTCCACCCTCTAGTTGATATTCATCATACAAATACTTTCCATCTGAACCTTGAATTTCAAGAAGATACTTGATAACAATTTTCTTCTGTACATCTACAATTATTCGAATAATCTTTCCAACAACCATACGCCTATTCATCTTATGAGAGAACGGTAAGTCATTAGCTTTCTCATAAACAGGAAAAGAAACCCAAGTCCCAACATCAAATCTTGTTTCAAGTTTCATTATGCAGCCTCCTCAGTATCTACGTAATCATCTTTCTGCTTTAAGTATCCTTCTAGAACACCGAACATAAAATTCTTGACCTTAAAGATAGTGCTTGTGGAATTCTCTACTCGAATACAAACCCCCTCAAATAAAGTATTAGGATCTAATGTTGATTCCCCATTGTAAAGTAGACTAGTAATTTCCGGATATTCCGCTAATGGAGTTCCTTCATTATAATGATAGAAACGGCTTAGTTCAGGAACAGGTTTAATACCTAGTGCATTACAACGATTAACGACTTGATCCCAAGTCAGTTCTAATACTTCTCCGTGAATCTCTTGGGTGATACGGTATACGTAAAAAGTAAATGTAGTCTCACCGTATGAATAAACAATTGGATTGGGGAAATTTTGTTTAAACTGCTTGTCTTTAATCTTACTTGTAGATTGAACATTCATAATAGGAGTACCACTACCATCAAAACCTACAACTTCATAATAGATAGTTTCTCCTAATCGAATTTTACCTGCAAGTTCGTCATGAATTGCGAGACGATGTGATTCTTTTCCGGATGCTTCTACCCAACCGGGAATACAAATTGTATTACGAGTTCCAGTAACCACACGATAAGAATTCTTCTTTAGCTTAAACTTATATAGAAGCTTCTCCCACCAGGTAAGTGAAACCTTTTCCTCAAGAACATAACCAGTTCGACCAGAAGTTCCATGAAGTTTCTCAGTAAGAATAACTAGACCTGAACTTGGTGAACCGAATGCTAGCTTTGTTGTGTCCTTATGTTTACGCAGTCCATAGTTATAAACCTTCTTCTTACTTCGAAGAGCGATTTCACGCGCACGAATTGTGGCTGGAGAGTAATATTTTTCACAGATTATGTGCCCCTTAATGGCATCAAAGGAACTTCCTGGTTTGAATTCAAGCTTCTTTCCTATGTAACTAAATGCAGCGGGAGATACAATAACTCCATAAGAAGCTACTCCTCTAAGTTTTTCTGTAGAGACTCGTTGGTTATTTGAGAAGTATCCACTCTTTGTAACATCAGCATTTAAAATATTATGTCGATATAGGTTGTTATACTTTAAGAATTCATCTGCTAACTTACCATCCCCAGGAAAAATGATTGCGATATCGCCTTCTTCAAAATCATCCCTACCTACGATATAAGTTTCCCCATTGAAAGTAACAATATCTAAACGATCTGCATTTGGATGATTAATAACATTAGCTACTTCAATCACGTGTGCTTTGTACATTATTTCTCCCTAATAATTCTAGTTGGATACTGAGTTCCATTTTCATCATAGTACCAAATATAATACTGATCAACTTCATAATAGTTTTCAGTATCATAGGCCCAGCCTAAAGAGAGATGTTCATTAAATCCTTCTACCCTGTTAAACTGTCTTGGTTGAACTTCAGACATTTCCCGCAGAATCTTTAGTAGAGAAAGAATAAACTTCTTATTTCCGGTACGAATTACATTGTGCCAGTATTCTCCATTCCAAGTATTGATAATAAGTTCATACACATCTGATTTATTCCGCATAGGTTTATTCCATTCAATTTCTATGTACATTATTTCTCCTATACTAAATTAGAAACACCCCATACAACTACAACAAACATGAGCAAAAGAATTCTTACAACAGGATTCTCTACTACACTTTCAATGAGAAGAAAAAGAGCATATCCTCCACTAGCTAGTATAATACTTGTTAAGACGCCGAAAAGGACTACAAAAAAAGATTCTAGAAGTGTCATCATTACTCTCCCTTAGAAAATCCACTTCTTAACTAGTACCAGTAGAAACATGTAGATAAGAATTGATATAACTTCTAGAATATTGTTTAGTCCTGCTACAACTTTGTTAGTAATAAGGTCATCACAGTCTCCCACCTCAACATAAAGAAGTGGGAGAATATTACCGGCACTCAAGGTTGGAGTATATAGTTGTTCAAAAAGACCTTTGCGCTTATTATTAAGTCTCCTTTTATTCCTCCGCGTTCTATTATTTCTTCGTCCAGAAAGGTTTACCTGTCTATAGGTTTTCTTCCTTATTTTTCAAGTCCATTAATCTCTCTAATACTCTATCATTAATCTCCCAGAATAAATAGCTTTGTAGGGCTAAGGCTTCAACTCTATCTTGCGTTAGTATAAGAAGTTCTTCAACTAACGTCAGTGAAAATTCATTCATTATCTCATTTTGAATATGTGGAAGTAGAAACCCTTTCGCACCGAATAGTTTACTCATTATCTCCCTAGTTTTGATAGGGCTACATAAGGAATAGTTATAATTCTAATGTCAGTACTTACTTGAACAGTACTGGGATCAATAAATTTTATTACTAGTCCTTCTAAGTATTCCAACTGATTTTCCTTGGTAGTTGTTACTTGTCGATAAAAACCTACCCAGTCACCCACTCGTATTGTCATTTATTTATCCTATATTACTATGTTTATTTTGATAATCGCCACAACCTGGTTTCAATACTCTTTTTAGTTCGATTAAGAATGCCCATAGATTTTTTTACAGAATGAGTGAGGATAAACTTATCTTGGGTATTATTCTACCAGAAATAGTGGTTTTAGTATTTGGAAATATTTTTTGAAGTTGATATAGAAGATCAGAATTTCTATCTAAAATTTCTATTACAACTTTACCCCTATTTCTAGTTGACTCACTAAAACTTCCATCCGCTTGAAAAAAACCTATAAAATAAGAGTGTTCGGGATTACTTAAATCTATATATCGCATACTTGCATGTCACTCCTTATTATCGTAAATAATTACACGTAGTCTTACAAGTTCTTCTTTATCATGACTATAAATCTCTGTGGTATACTGAGTTCGATCATTAACTCCTTGCAATAATCCTTGGGTTAATCGTACAGCATCCTGGGGACTTAGACGTAAGAATAAATCCCCTCGGAAATGTTCGGAACTTGGAACACGGGGTTTATTTACCATGATACATCGTAGTCTAAAGCATTAGATGTATTACTATAAATACTGTGGGAACTTATTAAAATTCTATATCCAAGAACTTTTAGTTCCTTTATATCAACAGTATTTAAATGAATATCATGAAGAACAATTGTTACTCTTGTAAGTCCTTCCTTTGCAGCAGCTATAATTTTATCACAGAATACGTCATAAGACTTACTGTGTTTTGCGTACCTAGCGCGTAAACTTTTAGCTGAGATCATTTATTTCCTCGTAACTTTATACTCTAAACAACTATTACAATCTTCTACAACAACACTACTTTCTACCTTGTATCCATTTCTCTCCAAGTATCTTAGTTGTTTTTCAGTTAATTGATTCCTATGAGAATACCTTTGCGTGAAAGATGCTTTAGGTGAGTTAAGTTCAACGAAAATTCTACCTAGTATATAGGAAAACATTATCCTATTTTCACCCGACCTTCTTGGGGGATTTTTTTATGGGTTGTTTCTTTTATATATTTTCTATGTGCCTTGATTGCTCTCTTCAAACTACAAAAATGTCTGTTAGTTCCTTTAAATGTATACCTAAATTGACTGAAGATTCCAAGACATTTCACTAAAAGAAGACCTTCTTTTCTAGCTCGTAAAATCTTCTCTAAGAATTTCTCTCCAGCTTCCATGGTTTTAAAGGAGGGTGTATAGGGAAAGGCTACACTTAAATTCATCATAGAGTACATTTCCCACGGAGCTTCTCCATATTCTTTAAGGTCATATGGAGTACGAATGAATTGTGTTAGGATATAGAAGGTATTTACATAAGAAGGTTTTTTTACTTTCCATCTATCCATTAATTATTTCCTTCTTTCAATACTAAATTCAGATCTATAGATTCGTATCATACAACCCCCCTAAAACTAAGTGACACATAATACTAAACCACAGTGGAAATGTTAAGATGAGTATTGTGATGTTAAAAATTTCAATCCACAAACATATTCTAATAACCATTACCAATTATCCATACTATGAAACTTAGAAGTAAGAAACCACCTATAAGTACTAAAGGTATTCCAACTATTGGGTGCTCTTCAAGTATCCAATCGAGAAAAAAGAATAGAGTTCCGACACCAGAAATAGCAAGCATAAAGTACCAAACATATGACATAGCTGTTAGAAAAGTCATGTATAACTCCTATGATCTAGATACCACATATGTGTTCTGTGCGAGAGGGGAACTTCCATCCATCCAAACTTCTTTAGAATATGAATCTGAGTTTCATTGTAGATAGAAACATTTGCTACCAGAGACAGCGGCAGTCTTTTACAGATATACCTCTTAATCTCTTGCATTAACTGGGCATATCCTTTACCTTGATACTCATATAGTACATATGTCTTACAGGATTCCATTACATCTTGTACATTATCAAAAGAATTAAAAGTAAAGCCACCCATATCTTTATTTTCAAGTCGAAGTTTAAAGGTAAAGTTAAATCTTTCTTTAGTGACCGCAATTGAAATACCTTCGGGTAGAACAAATTCACGTAATGCATTTTCAAAATCTTCAATCCAGTAACCCATACTATCTCCTAAAGATTAATATCATTCTCGATAAAGAAGAACCTACATTCAACCATGTCTCCAAACTTAGTTGGAATAATATTACCCGTATCTTGGAGTAGTCTCAAATCACCAATCATTCTTGTGATTGTATTATTAAAATCCCTTTCAAACATATCATTCATAACCATAGATTCAATTGGAACATACCTAATTCTCACCAAGAAAGATACAGCCTTCTTTAAAACCTCTTTCTTAGTTCGCCCAGAAATTCCAACCCTAACTAAATAATACTCTTGTTCCCTAACATTAATATGATATTGAAATCCAGTATTTATACTCATATATGCTTGAATCATTACTATCTCCCTTATTTATACTAAAAGTTTCGTAGTAGAACTTATAGCAATATATTCCCTACCGTCTTTGTCATAGTCTGCATATGCCATTGCTAATAGAAACATCATTTAGTTATCTCCTAATGCATCTTTACAGCGTTCGATACTGTTCATAATTACTAGATCATATGTACACATAGAATGAAGCACATCGGCTAACACGTAGCGTTCGAATGGAGAAAGTTCTTTCATAAACGTTTCGAGTTTTTCTCTATCAATGATCTCGTCTACTCTTTCCATTCCTTCTTTAGTAAAGACTGCAAATTTATCTAGATACTTTGGCATAGTTTCTCCTCACTAACATGTGTTGACGAAACAACTTCCCATTTTCCGAGAAGAATATTTGGGGGTGGAAAATAAGCTGGCCTTCCTCCCCTAGAACTTGGAACATAATTAATTCCAGGACCATTAAATTCATTCCCTAAGTTAGCACATAAAGCTGTACCGGTTCCTCTCCAAGAGACTGGTCTAAACCAAAGCATTTGATCTTTTACACTTTGTTTCAAAGCCTTTAAAAATGTCATTATACCCTTTCTAAAATATCTTCTTCCCTACGAGTAATACCACCCTTAATTCCATACCAAATCTGTTGAGAGTCATTATAAATATGTGCTGTTATACTGACTACTTCTCCATTTATTTTCTTTTCGATCTTTGTTTCTATACCAGGTAAAACTTGACCACATTTATCACAACATAGTTGTGGATTTTCACATGCATAAATAGATCCCATATAAGAAACAATATCACCAACATTATACTTTGGGGGTTTCATTTATTTCTCCTATCGTATTCTTCCTTAGCTTTCTTGTACGTAGGAAATACATTCTTCTCTGAGAAAGATCTTTCTGATGCTTCCTCCGGTACTATAAAATACCTGGCGTGATACGGAAAAATCTTGGTAATTAGTCCGCTGGAGAATTTAAGAACTTCTTCTTGATCTCTTTTATATTCTCCACAGCATGGACACAGTACATAGGTGAATGTAGAAAAGATAACATAGACTATATCATCGACGTGATATTTAAGTTTCATTATTTTCCCATAACTCAACAAAAAACATGGTGAGTTTAATTATGATAAGTATAACTAAAGAAACAAGTCCCCAAAAGATAACAACTTCAGCCATTATCTCAAGCACTTATCACCCTAAACATACTTAGTAAACCTTTCTCGGTTAATAGAATACCTTGAACATCATAGATAAGTTTCTCTCCATTTGAAAATACATGATTAATAATTGCCGGAGTTTCAGTCTTCTTATCTTGAAGCCGCTGTCCCATCTCTAACATTAGAATCTCCTTTTGAACTCCTACATAGCAAGGAATAAAGAACAGTCATCAACGAAGGGATCAGCGGTAGGTTCAAACATATCTATCAAGAACCTACTTAATTGAACACACTCCATCTTTCCTGGTTTGTCCAACAGTCCAAGAGAAATTAGATAGATAATTAGTCTTATAACAGATAGCATACTCGCACTAGCTAGTTCGTCTCGATAGTATATCAACATATTTTTTATGCTGGGACAGAAATTCTTAAAAGTTGAAGCTCTAATAGCATCTTCCGATACATTCTTCATACTCATCCCACACATTTCCAACTCTAAAAGATCTGCAATAGCATTCTCCATTATATAGTCCATCCATTGGTAGTAACATATTTAGTTGTGATTCTTGTGCTTGCTACTTCTGTTACAAGTGCTATCTCTTCACATTCGATATTATAATGCTCTGCATATTCCAAGATCTTCTCAAGTGAAATTACATCCGTAATGAACCCTGTATAGACTCCATTATGATAGATTTCTTCACCATTTGTTTTGGCTTTCGGTAGATGCCAAAAGACTACATCAGCTAAGAAATCTCTGCTCCTAGATTTAGTACAGATTAAGTATGCTTTGGTCTTCTTTCGATTGTAAGCTATGAACATGTAAATCTCCTATCAGAGAGTTGAGCTTTAGTTATGTTCTTACTGTATTTTTTTAGTATGGCTGTTAGTGTCATAGTTTCCAACATCTTTTGAAGTGTCTCTAAATCAAAGTCTGTAACTACAGGGACACTAGATGAACG
>Ga0307928_10002749_pt1 | contig 13478 bp, 27 predicted proteins | sample AceLakmetagen232_FD_201815 | JGI IMG/M metagenome (GOLD analysis project Ga0307928, IMG submission 201815) | Saline water microbial communities from Ace Lake, Antarctica - #232 | ecosystem: Environmental > Aquatic > Non-marine Saline and Alkaline > Saline | place: Antarctica: Ace Lake... | reverse complement strand
GTATTCATATCATTTTAAAGAATGGTCATTTAATTCAAGTTCAATTTATCCTTTTGCATTCTTAGGAATAATTTATGTAATGTTTTTTAAGTTATTAGTTGGACTACCAATATTATATTCCATTTTTGGTTGGATTACAGCAGTATTAATTTTAAATTTAATTTTCATAATAATTACCCATACATATGTAAAAACAACCCAATTTACAAGGAAAACAAATAATTTTTCTCAACACCATTTTGCCAGCATATAATTTACCGCAATTAATAAAAAAGCTTGTTACAATGGCTTAGAACATCGCATTTCAGGACAAAATCAAGGTGAAATTGAGAAATTCCCAAAATTTAAAGAGTTTCCTGTATTTCTTATGCACGAGCAAATATAATCAGATGGATACTCGTAAAAACACATTTCCTGGAATAAATTTACCAAAAAATTTAGTCTTAAAAAAACTGCAATCAAGATTATAATTAAAGCCAATAAAAAATATATAATTAAATTTTCTATCCCTCCAACTTTCTTCGCAACAGAATCTATAGCTTTAATTCTCATGCAAGTGGCACACTCCCTTCTTTTTCTAAATTATTTTGGTCTTCAAAATATGTATAATTTCCTTCAAAAGGTAAACATCCACAATAATCTATAACTCTAAAATCATCTTTGCAATTTTCATATTCAACCATGAATAATTTTATTTTAAAATTTATACCAACTATCATTCCAATGATAAAAAGAAATAATAAAAATATAACAATATATTTATTTCTTGAGTTCATCTAATTTTTTTTCAATTGTTTCAAGTTTATTCAAAATTATTTGAATGCCTTGATACATTGTTGAATTGAATTTAATTGGGTCGATTAAAAACATTACCTTTTCTAATTCAGTTTTATATGTTTCTAAAAGATTATTTAACTCCAAGTTTTCAGCTTCAACTTCTTTGCTTTTGGCATCAGATTTATATTCTACAACATCTGTTAGTGTATCTTTAATCTCCTCTGTTACTGGTTCAGTTATTACTTCCTGCTCTCCTATTTTATCATCCATTTTTTATCATTACCTCCTTATTAAATATTTTTTCATTTAAGTTTTTTAAATCCTCTGCCATTTGTTTTGCATTAATTTCATGCTTCCACATCTCTGTATCATAATCTTTTTTATCCAATGGTTTTAATATTTTTCCATCTACAATCATTTGCTTAATTTCTTTTCTAACTTTTGTTTCTTTATACTTATAATATATCCATAAGAAAAAAGGAAGTATGATGATTGTTATAACTGCTCCAATTGCTGTTCCAATAATTATATCTAAAAGTGCCATTGTTATGATGATGTTACTATTGTATTTATTTTGCCAGGAAAATTAGTTTCCATTAACTTAGTAAAAGTATTAACAGCTTCCATCACCTGTAATTGCTGTTCACTAACTTGCAAATTTAATCTATCTCTTTCCAAATCAATGTCCTTCGATTCCATAAAATGCCTACTTGCCAATACAGATACAACGATGATAGTTGTTAGTACAAATATCCAAATGGTAACTTTAGCAATAATTTTTAACTTCTCATTCGGGTCATCATATTTTTTACTGTCTATATGATTTTGTAAATCTTGTCTGTCCATTTCAATATCTGGATGTGCAATATCTACATTCAAAACTTTTCTTTGAATATCAATTGAATTTATTCCAACCAAACAAAACATCCTTTTATCTTGTGTAACAATTACATCGTGTTCTCTTGGTCTTGTCCATATTAATAATTCTGGTGATATTGTATAACCTTGAATTGGATTTTTATATAAATATACTACTTTACCGTCTTTAAACCTAACTCTTCTTGTTGGAATTCCACTTCCCATACTTACTCCATCTATTGTTGGATTTTCATAATGGACTCTTGTAACTAAATTCCATTTCTTTTTTTCAAACCAAAAGAACCAAACAAAAGCACAAATTGCTGATATCACCAAGATTCCTATAAGCAAACCAATAAATAAAGATATACCAGAAATACCACTTGCACTTGATGCAACTCCATTTCCTGTATTAGCTCCACCTGTTACTGCATCTTTTACTGGGGTTAATAAATCTCCAAATCCACCTGCCATTAATTCATCCCCAAACTTTTTTTACTTATAAACATAATATAATATATTATTTTTAGTATTTAAATCTTTTGTCGTTTCTACATTGTTAAGTTAAAGGGACTTATTCCGAATAAAAAATTAATTAAATAATCTTTATTATATCTTTTTATGAAAATATTAACTCAAAAAATAATAATGAATATATTTGGGGTTTTGGTTGGTCTTTCTGGAGTTATTCTTATAAAATTAATACCAAGTTGGCAAAGTGAAATACTTAATATAGAAATAATAGCACTTCCGAGTATTTATATTATAGGAAATATGATTATTGAAGAAAAAATAAAAAGAACATACGAAGATACTTTAGACGAAATATCCCAAGAAGCTTATAAATTAGAAAAGAAATATATACTTGAGAGATGTAAGAATAATAATAAAAATGGATAACAAAAAGAAACCACAAAAAAAATCTAGTAAAAAAACTAAAAAAAAGAAGAGTGGGGAATATCAAAAAATTATGAGTGCTGTTAAAAAATTAAGAACATTAAGATAATAATTTTTAATTAAAAACTTTCATCATGCTTTCTGCTATTCTTTGAATTACTGGGACGGTTACGCTGTTTCCTGCTTGATGATATAATTTACTATCTGCTAAATCAGGAAGTTTAAAGCTTTCAGGGAAACCTTGCAATAAAAAACATTCTTTTGGCGTTAGTTTTCTTATTCCTTTGTGATTTTTTATTATAGGAACATTATGACCGCCAAGCCCCATATTAGCCGTTAGTGTTGGACATACGCCCTTTTTATTGGCTCTCACATACTTTCTACGCCATTGATAAACGGTTGCTTCGGAATTAATGTCGTCCTTTATTCTCTCATATAATGGCTTATTGTTATAATAATATTTATCCTCTGCTTCATTGGAAACAAACTCTCTAAAATTTTTAGTTAAAGGTATTGGTTTTGGAAATTCAAAAGCTTCTGTTTTTTCTTTATCTAAAAATCCAACAATAAAAATTCTTTCCCTATTCTGTGGTATGTTTCCGTGTGTCATGCTATTAAGAACTTCGTATTTAATATGATAACCTAAACTTTCTAAAGCTTCTTTTATTACTTTGAATGTTTTGCCGTTATCGTGTCCTTTAAGGTTTTTTACATTTTCTAATAAAAAGGCTCTCGGTTTTCTTTCTTCTAAAATTTCAATTATTCTAAAAAATAAGTTTCCTTTTTCTTCATTAATTGAGTTTATAATAAAGTTTTTCTGCAGTTTTGTTAATTTTTCTGTTTTTTTTATCATTCTTCCACCACCTCTTTTCTCCTACTTAGTGATAGTCTAAAGTCTTTTTCAATACCACCTACATATACAAATTCAGTTTCCATTTTACAGTCTTCACAATAGCCTTCAAGAGTTTTTGGTGGCTTTATTTTATTTCTCATCTTATTCTAATTGTGTATTTTTAAATATATCATATGCTTCCAAATCTCTTTTAACTTTTTCCGGAGATGCCTGTGCATAAATTTCAGTTGAAGATATCTTTTCATGACCTAAAAATACCTTTAAACTTTCGATAGGCATACCATTATCCATTAACATCTGTGCTTTACTGTGTCGTAATTGGTGAGGACTTATTCGCTTTCCTATATACTGCTTTGACAATTTATAAATTACTTCTCTGTATTTCCATCCAGAATTATGAAGATAAGCATGCAGACTCTCTTCATTTGTTTGGTCTTTTCTCCCAATATATGCTTCAATGCCAAAATCAAAAACCACCTGCCCTATCGGTATTCCATCATTTGACTTATTTCTGCATGCATTATATATCAAATTCATCAATTGTGGCTTTACTGGAAGTACCCTAAATTTGTTTCTTTTTGTATTTTTTAATGCTACTTTCCCAAACATTTCTCTGTTGTCCATCCACTCAATCCAATTAAAGTCTTCCCATTTAATCTTTAGAGATTCCGATATTCTTAATCCTAATTCAAATATAAACATAGTTAAAATTTTATACTTTAAGCTAGGCATATGATTAAGGATAATCTGAACTTCCTTTACTGATATTGATTTAGGATACTTCTTTGTCTGTTTATTCCTGTCGAATCTTATGTTGAGAATATAATCATCATGTTCGTGATGTCTTACCAAATAATAAAAAAAAGACTTTAATGCACCAGATGTAGCAGTTCTCATAGCTGTTGACCTAAACTTATCTACATTCTTTTGAGTTATCTCTTTGCCATCTCCAACATATCTTCTTATGTTATTATAATATTCTTGGGTGGAAGCAAACGAATGCCCTTGTGCCAAATACCATTTCTTATATTTCTCTATAAACTCCTTTGTTATAAGCATATAATATCATATATTAAATACTATTTAAAACTATTTGCAAAGGGAATGCGAGAATTTCAAGCCTATATTATATAGCACCGTATTTGAAATGTGAAGACCCTATAAAAATAATAATTTTTATAGGTTTTTTAGAGTAAGATATTCCATCACCTAACTATAAACCTTTAATTAATTTAAGATATTAAAGGATAGGCAGTGGACTTTCAAATTCTCAGCTGGAATGTTATAATAGGTTATAAAAATATTTAAATACTTTAAAGGGTTTATTTTATAGCATCCAATTGTTTAATAATGTATTCATACTGTTCGAGTCTATGTTCCTTTAACCATTCTGAAAACCATATTGCATTTTGATGTGCTGAGAGCTGTCCAACTTTATGATGATAGAAACATAATGTTATTCCATTATTCTTATCCCACCTAAATGCAGACATGTGTCTTGGTAAGATGTGATGAGCATTAGCTCTCTTTCCGCAATCCTTCATACAAACTTGACAAGTATAATTATCTCTTTCACGAATAGTGTCTCTCCACTCTTTATCCTGTTTTCTTATCAATCCCTTTTTAGTTATCTTTCTTACCATAATAATCTTTCTAATTCCTATGTCTCGAATTGAACGAGAACAAGAGGAGCATGAGTCCAATATGCTACCATTACATCACATAGGATTATTATTATATTAAATTTGTTTTATTTAAATTTATTTATGTTACACATGATTATGAACATGGGCTTAGGTTCGTCTGCTATTCTTTTGGAAGAAGATATAACTAACTATCCATTGCCCATGAGTATGATCTTTTGCTTCTTCTAGTAATCTTATTGTCTCTCCAAGTTTTGATAGATGCTCGTCCTTATTCATATTTTTCCACCTCTGCAAAAAGTTCATTAAGATAATCTTCAAACGTCATTTTTTTAAATTCTTTTTTTAGGCATGATTTACAATAATATTCTCCTTCTAATATGTGCCTAAATTCTCCATCATTCTTCTCACAAATTTCACATTTATATCCCATCTTTCCCTCCCAACAACGCTTTCCCATGATTAGATGCGTCAAATACTTTATCCTTTCTTATTCTTTCAACTGTTTTCTCTCTCAAATTAAGATTCTTTTCACAATCTTTACAATATTTATCAAAATATCCTATTAACTTTCCACACTTACATCTAAACATCTTTCTTCTCCGACAGTTTCTTTAGATTATACGAACAATTTTGTAAATGTTCGTTTGCTTCTTGTAATCTTGAAACAGCTATGCCACATTTCTTACAAATAATATAATTATCTACCTTACTTTCTACAAAATTTTCCATTATGCAAGTTATACAAAAAGTATTCCTTTTATCTTTTAGGTGTTCTGTTGTTATTATAATTTCTCCACATCCTTTACATTTTGCTATTGTCATTTGGACGTCTCCTGGACAGAAAGCGAATTCCTAAGTTGAATTAGATAATCTCTCAACTCATAAACAAGTTCTAATTTATCTTCTGTAAAGAATTCTATACTTAATGTTTTCTGAAGAGCATATTCAGTATCGTAAGCCTCAATCTGTTCATTTAAATAATTAGGGTTATGTTTCATCTTTTCAAATATTATCCTTTTTACATTCCTTTTATCTAACATTTTGTTTTTTCGCCTCCTTAGACTCTACAATCTCCTCAGTCCATCTGTCCCATTTAGTTTTACAAAAGGGGCATTGCCATTGACTAACAAAATCATACTTTTCTCGTGTTTCAATTCCAGCAAGTTTTGACCATTTGTAAGGTTTATTATAATGTTTTCTTATATCCTTTGGAATGTCTCCTCCGTCCCAACTTTCTTTACATACTGGACATAAGCCGTAATAGTCTAGTTTGGTTTTAATTTTCTTTTTCAATTCTTTTTCTATTATTTTCTTTGTCATTTATTATTATTACTCTTTTTAGAGAGAGAGGAAACTCTCCTTGCCATGCCACGTCCTTACCATGCCTTGCCTTGGTGAATATGAATTCCTTTTTTTTAAAGAAAGGTAACTTTCCTTGCCATGCCTCGTCACGCCTCACCGCGACAAGCCGTGGGTCGCCAGATGAATATGAAACCCTGTTTTTAAGAGAACAGTAAAACTCCCTTGCTTATACTTGCCTAACCTTGCCGGACCTTGCTCCGCCTTACCTCGCCAAGTGATTATGTTTTTTTGTTTTTCCATTTTGTTTTTAATTCCTCCTTTTTATAGAGAGGAGGAACTCTCCTTGTCAAACCTTGCATTGCCAAACCATGCTCGACCACACCACTCCTAGCGATGCCGTGAATATAAAACCCTCTTAAAAATAAGTGAGGGCGAATAATAAATTTATGCTTTTATTGTGAATGCACCAAAGTTTCCAGTTTTTTCTTTTCTAAATCCTCCGACTCCAATATGAAATCCTGCCCAATTTAAAACACTGATTATCTGTTCAGCACTTAAATTAACTTCATTATATTGTATCGTTAAATCAACTGACCAATCGTGATAAGCATTTCTCATTATCTTTCTAGGTGAACCTTTCATTCCTGATGTCCTACCCCAATGAGTTAATACTGATTTTTTCTTAGACTTAATTGGTAAAATATCACCTACAACTGTTACTCCTTCTTTGATATTTCTCATTCCACCTTGTTTTATATCAAACAAATATGACGATGCTCTTATCATAGAGTTATAAAAAGCTCTTGCTGGTATTCCTTCTTTACCATCTTCAGTATAATAAAATTTTGCTTTGACTTTTTCTTCTTCACTTAAATCATCCTTAACATAATTTTGTTTAGACTTTATTTTATTGTACTTTTCCACTACAGCCATGTCCATTGGTTCTGGTAGATATGGAGAAGTTCCAATAACTTTAACTTTGATAGTATTTATTTTCAAAGGCTTTATTTGAATTGTTTCTTTTGTTGCCATTATTTTAATTTTTTATCGACTTTATCTATGGAAGAAAAAATTGGACCAAATTCATCAACTGATAATCCATTGAAACATTCATATTGTTTTTTCCAATATTTAACTTTTTCTAATGCTGATGTTATAAATTGTTTTCTTAATACTACATTATTTAAAATTTCTACTCTGCCAAGATATTCTCTGCCAGAATTTTCATTTCCAATTTTAATAGTTACATTTTCAAAAGCTGGATAAGTTTGTCCTTCAATAATAATTTCTACTTCATTAATCAAAGCACGACCTTGTTGTAATCTCCACTTATCTCCTGCAACATCATTGTCCCAGTCAAAAAGTTTATGTAAAGGATTCTTAACACTCTTAGCAGTATTTACTAAATTAGTTGCTGTTAATCCTTGTTCCTTCTTAACTTTCAATATTTCATTCAAACGAACTTCTGTTAATTTGTCACTTATTTTATATTGTCCTTTTGTTTTTAATTCTTTCATTGTCTTTACCTCCTTCTAATTCTATGAAACATTTCGGTACTTTATTTGATGATACAATTTCTTTTCTTTTCTTCAATCCTTTTTTTGTAAGAATTAATATCTTTGATTTTCCATCATTTCCAAAATACTCTGCTTTTATTAATCCTTCACTTTTCATTAAAGAAACAACTTTGCTGCAATTTGAAACACCAGTGTTTACCTTTCTAGCAATCTTTGTTACAGTGTCTGTCTTTTGGTCTAACGATATTAATATCATTTCCTTTACAGATATTTTATCTGTTTTGAATACCATGGTTATTTCTTATCCTTCCCTAATAGTGTAAGCATTATCATCATAAAAATAAATAATAATATCGGACCAGCTATTAATGAATAAGTTAGCATCAGAATATCTCTGAACTTCAAATATAACATTAAAATTATAAATTCCAAAACTATTGCTGAAATTATATATCCTTTTAAATTTTCTTTAATCATTTCATTCCCCTCCTTATACCTAAAACTTTACAATAACCAGCAGTAGCAATAATACAAAATAAAAGATTAAACATAAAAAATCTTGAACATGAAAAATACACCTGCAAGAACAAACATATTATTTGAAAAAAGAGACAAGACTGTTGCAGTCTTTTCAAATATGTCAAAAGAATAATTATATCCATTTTAATTTTATAATAAGAAGGGGAGGAAAACACAAACTCCTAAGAATTTATATTTGCCCCTCCTCTCAAATTAATGAGTATTAGTTTCCTCCATGTTTGCTTTTTTTATTCTTTTTATTCTTTCAATTATAACTTTTCCATTGCATTCATCACAGCATCTTCCATGTGCTAATGGTTCTGCATTATTGCCAAATCCTATAATATCTTTTTTACATAATATACATTTTTCTATTTCCATTTGCTTTTCTTGTTCTTCAGCTCTATGCTCTTCTGCGAACATCTTTTCTGCTTCATCTGCTCTCATTTGCTTTCCTCCATGTCCTTGTGTGCAACACAAGAACCAATTCCTTCTCTATAATCTTTCAATTCTCTTTTGAAAGTCTTGCCACAATCTGCACAAACTATTGTTGGATTTTCTTTTAAGAAAACCTTTGCTGTGCATTCTGAACACTTACCTTGATCTATTGCAAACATTGCAAATACCTTATATTCATTTCCACATTCACAAGTGTGGACTTCTGATAATGGTCCACTCATTGTTTCTGTTACTCCGACAATCTCGGTTGCTGGTTTACCAGTCATCTTGTTTGTGTTTTCCATTTTATAAAATAACTAAGCCCTTACCCTTTATATACTTTTTGGTTTTTTAAAAGAATGATAATTCATATAAATTCAATATAAAATCCTGTTGGAAAGAAAGAGTGATTAAAACTTTGCCAACAGAATCTCCTCCATAAGTCGAAGGATTATAATTTTTTTTGATTTTCTCTTACCACTTTATTTTGTATCATTTCTCTAAGAACATCTCTGAATGCTACACCTTTCATACACATTGCTCTTAATATATCTAAATCTTTTATGTATATTTGACACGATGTTACTTCTTCCTTTTTCTTTTTATTTTTCTTTTTTATCATAAAATTATATATCTTTTGCATTTATATATATTTTGATAATATCAATTATAATTAAAACAAACAAAAGATATATAAAGTTTGAGAATTTTTATTTATTGATATGGAAACGACAGGTGATAATGACAATAACAACAACAAAAATATTTTTAATAAGCTTAAATACATGCAAAGTGAAAACAAAAAAATCTTTTTAACCTTGAAAACTGGAGTGTGGAGAAAGGGTTTTATTATAGACTTAAAAGAAAATTCTGAAATAGTTGTAATAAGAGATGGTGTTTTTGGAGAGGTTCCTTTATTCTTTTCAGAAATAAAACCTGAATCAATTGCTTTTGCAAAGGAGATTGATAGATGACAACACTTCCGATTGAAATAAAAGAAAGTGGTCGATTTACTTTTAGAGATGATAAAAACAAGAGGTACTGGGAGAAATGGAAAAGTTGGAGTGAACTAACCAAAGAGGAAAAAAAAGAAGTGAATTTAGGGATACCAAATGATAGCTATATATTATTTGATGCAGATTTAAATACTGAAAACGAAAAAGAGATTTTAAATAAATATAAGGAATTTAAAGAGGGATTGAAGAGATTAAAGATAAATAATTATGTTGCTGATAGAAGCAGAGCAGGATTCCATGTCTTTGCAAAATTTAAAGGATTGGAAAACTTAGACAAAGAAATTCAAAAAGAAATAAGGAAAATTTATATTAAGAAACTTGATTGTGATATGGCAAAGAGTTCTATGAATGGAGTAATAGCACTTCCTGGAAGACCTCACTTTAAGACAGGAGTTACTTATGGAGTTTTAGATGAGATAAAAGGTGAAAATGAAATCATGCTTATATATAAGGAGCAAGCAAAAACTGCTGTAGCTAATAGAAAAAGAAAAGAGGAAAGGATAAATTCTGAATTGAATATAGAATTTAAAGATTATTTTGAAAAGGATAAATTTTTTCTTTATCTTCAAGACAATGTCATTCCTGATAATACAAGCAGAGACATGACTATCTTTCCAAGTTTGGCAATAGCTTGTGCCAATTCAGGAAAAACAAAAGCTGAAATAAGAGAAACTGTTGAACCTATAATATTGAAAAATATGCCAGGAAAACTATGGGCAGAATTTGAAGGATGGCTTGATAAAGCTTTGAAAGGAAAAATAGATGGATATAATCCAGTACTATTAAATTCTTGGGCTGAAGAACATCTTGGAGAAAAGAATTTCTTTTATGCTTTAGATGAATTAAGGCAAAAATTAACTGAAGTTGATAAACTTAGCGAAACAAAATTAAAAGAAATTGAAAAAAAAGAATACAAACCAGAAAACAAATTTGAGTTCTTTTGGGATAGTGAATTTGATAAAATAGAAAATAGAAAAACTGAGTGGTTAGTGAAAGAATGGATTCCAAAAGGAGATATCTGCTTTGTTGCTGGTAAATCAAGTTCCTATAAATCAACAATTTGTTCTCACATTGCATATGCAATAAGTGAAGGCAAATTAGTATTCAATAAATATGAAACAATTAAATCTAAGGTACTATATTTAAATGAAGAAAATTCAAAATCTGTTATGCTTAGCATGGTTGATAGAGTAAAGGCTGGATTTGAAATGAAAGACTTGAAATCAAATAATATATCTTGGTCATTTTTGCAAAACATAAGACTTGATATGGCAAATGATTGTTATGATGTAATAAAACACATTAAAGAAAATGACATTTCAGTATTAATTTGCGATAGTTTTAGAAGATTTATAGGATTTGATGAAAATAATGCAACTGAAATGAATGCATTATTTAGTAACTTTAAAATGATAAGAAAGCATTGCGATGGTCTTACAATAATATTGTTGCATCATCATAAAAAAGGAAATGGTGGAACTTCATATGAAGATCCAAGAGATATGTTGAGAGGTTCATCAGACATAGTAAATTCTGCAGATAGTATAATAGGTGTTAGCAGAAAACATGGTTCAAAGGCTGTTAAGGTATTTCACATTAAAAATAGAAGTGGTGAGGAAGTTGAAGAAAAGATCATAAAGATAGATGGTGAAAAAGATGGAAAAGCTTATTTGTTTGAAACTGCTGATTTGCAAGATAAAACTTCAACTATGAAAGCAGAAGAAAAATGTGCATCTGCAATAATTAAGTATCTAGAAGATAAAGAGGTTTTGTCTTTCAAAAAAGAAGACTTGGACATTTTATTAACAGATTTTAGTAATACTGCAGTAGTTAGAGCTCTAAAGACATTAATTGAAGAAGGATCTCTTTCTAGAGATGGTAACGGAAAAGCAACAACTTACATAAAGGTTTAATTTTATATCCATTTTATCTTAATTATATACATATTATTTTCAGACTTTCTTGCCAATATTCCGATCGAACCGATCGAACCGATCGAACCGAGAATCGAATCGGTTTTGGTGGAATGAGACTTTTGTTGGATGTAACATGTCCCTCTAGGACGTTACTCCATAAGAAAGTCATTCCGTTTTTAGATTCTATAAAAATTAATTTATATATAGAAAGAAAAAATTCGATAGAACTTTATCAAAAGATTTATATAATTTAAAGCCTTAAAAATCCTATAGGGATTTTCAGGAGAAAAAGTGACTCGATTAATCCCTTGTTAATCTTGGCAATCGAACCGATCGAACCGAAAATTGAATCTATTTCTATGTGTTAATTTTTGAATTTCGGTTCGATCGGTTCGATCGGAAGTTAAATAAGTTAAATTAAACCAAAAAGTATTTAAAAGAGCGAAAATTCTTTTATTTAATAAATTAAATCAAATTAAATCAAATCAAATCAAATGAAATACTTAAACAAAAACTTAAAATTAAACCATATAAAAGGAGGTAAAAGATAATGGAAAATAAAGACATAGCAATTTTAACTATTTTATTTTTTATAACGGCAATTGTCTGTGGAGTAGCAATAACTGGAATGATAAATGATGACAGTGAAGAAATAGATAGTTTGTCTTCTGATTTATCAACTTTGCAAAATAATATGGATGATGTTGGAATTCTCTTGTTGAGTATAGAATCTGAAGAGACAGGAGAAACATATGACAGTATTATATTGGCTGAAGTTTTAAACAGGATAAAAAAATTAAAAAATGATATTGATGACTTGGAAGAAGACATGGAAGATTTAGAAGATAGTAATGATAAGTTATTTGCGCTAATCCCTGTAGGAGCATACTAAATTGGACATCTTTGAGATATATCTTTTAATATATACTTTATCAGCATTTCTTTACCTATGGTATAGATATACTTTTTTATTGTTAACAAAAGAAAATACAAGTGGGAATTATTCTGGAAAAGTTAGTGTGGTTGTACCATTTTATAATGAAAAACCAGAGCTTTTAGTTAGGACAATAAGAAGTATAAATGATTGTTATGGAGAAAAAGAGATAATATTAATTGATGATGGTTCTACATCTATCGACGGATATAATGCAGCAGTTAAATTAAGCAAAGAAATACCTATACAAGTTTTTAGATATGAAAAAAATAAAGGTAAAAAGTATGCACAAGAAGTTGGATTTAAGAAAGCGAATTGTTCAATACTAATGTCTTGTGATAGTGATAGTTTATTAAAAAAAGATGCAATTTCAAAGTTAATAAAACCATTTTCAGATAGCCATATTGGAGCAGTTACTGGAAGAGTAGAAGTTTTAAATGTAAAGAGCAATTGGCTAACAAAATTACAAACAGGTATGTATTGGGAAGGTTTTGGAGTGGATAAGGTTCATCAAGATAGACTTGGTAATGTTGTGTGTTGCTCTGGTCCAATATCTGCATATAGAAAAGAGATAGTAGATAAGGTTCTAGATGAATATTTAAATGTTAAATTTTTTGGTCAAAAATATCTCCATGGAGAAGATAGAACATTGACAACATTAATTTTAAAAGAGGGTTATGGTGTAAAATATGTCCAAGATGCAATAGCTTATACAGAAGTTCCAGAAAAATTTGGACAATTTATAAAACAGCAAATAAGATGGCAAAAATCTTGGTTGGTAGAAAGTTTTAAATTATACTCTTAC
>Ga0307928_10002748_pt1 | contig 13480 bp, 30 predicted proteins | sample AceLakmetagen232_FD_201815 | JGI IMG/M metagenome (GOLD analysis project Ga0307928, IMG submission 201815) | Saline water microbial communities from Ace Lake, Antarctica - #232 | ecosystem: Environmental > Aquatic > Non-marine Saline and Alkaline > Saline | place: Antarctica: Ace Lake... | reverse complement strand
GCGGGCGCGGGTGCCGCCGGCCGTGGTCCTGGCCGCGAAAATAGGCGAAATCGGGCAGGCGATATCTCGAACCGGCGGAACTGGCCACGGGCAGGCGCTTTCCGGCGGATTCCAGGCGGATTCTATACGATGTCACACAATATCAGGCGGATTCTCGGAAAGGCGATTTTTCAGAGTTCCCTATCCTTGCGATTATATGCGGTTCGTTCCCCGTGGAGTACTGAGCGAATTCTAGGCGATTTGGCCTAGGTTGTGTGATGTCGCTTAACTCCAGGCGAACCGGCGGAACTGGCCACGGTGTCAGGATCTCCGGCGATCTCAGGCGATTCCACAACGGCGAACTCTACATCAAGCGGCTGGCCATTGTCGATAGCGTTCAAGGCTTGCTGCGCCAATCTTGAGCGCAATTCCAGGATCTTTGCTTCCTCAAGTGGAATAGGAAGCTCTATATCTGGCAGGGCGGCACGTCCGAAGATTGCAGTACTCTGACCAGATAACAAGCGGCGATGTCGCCCTGTTTCAGTCAGGGTCCGCATTCCCGTGTTTATGATGTTCGAAAGTTGATTCGCATTCATCATTGCAAGGCGGCGAGTTGCTTCAATGTGAGCTTCTGCAGGTGCTTCAATAGGCGGGAAAAGTAGCTCCAGGGATGATAGGACGACTTTCTGCAATCTGGTCTCTAATGCCTTGAATGCTTCAACGTCGTCCGACCTTGTAACGGCGAGAATGCCAGATAGTCGTTCATCGTTGCGCTCACGTATACCCTTGATCCTATCACGCCTTTCCTGCAGCCAAGTGTTGCCGGTGTATCCGCCAGTATGTCGGCGCATGGTTGCGATAGGCACGTCCCATTTGTCGGCAAGCTCTACAATAGTCACACCGGGATTATTCAGAAAGTCGTGTTTGATCGTTTCCCACTCTCTTTTCGATTCCTTCACTAGTTTTTCAGTGTTACCATTTGAGGACATACGACCCCCTTATCCCTTTAATGCAGCAGAGTACGGAATTAGGCGTTGTGAATTCAAGAGCGATCCTGGGCAATCCCTAGAACATCTGCCTTGCTCTCAAGGATGAATCCCTGCGATAGTCGCCTAAACATCACGTTGTTATTACATACTTCTGAATGCGAATGGTCGTTATCGATCGGCTCACTCATGCTGAGATCAACCGCGTGTGTACCATGAACCTTGGATATGTCAAGACGATCTACACAGACCAAGCACAGCGATTCAAGATCCTGTCTAAGTTCGGACTACACCGTACTGTCAATCATTGGCTCCACTACTCAGAGAATGGTGTGCACGTGAACCATGTGGAGAATGCGTGGTCGCTGTTCAAGCGTGGGTTGATTGGGCAATTCCATCATGTATCGGCTATCCACCTACAGGAGTATTTGGATGAGTTCGCGTTTAGATGCTCCCACAGGGATGAACGGGAGAAACTGATGGATATGGTATTAGCGAGCGCTTAGGGGATGCCGTGCAAAGGAAGAGACATTCGATCGCATCCAGAAGTCTCGATTCACCTTGTCTGGAAATTGCTCTGCGTACAATTCGCAAATGGCAAGCACGCGATCCGTGAATGGTGTCTTAGTCTTCTTGATAATTCTCTTTGGACATTTGCAGCCCTTTATCTTTCCTGGACCAAACACTAGCGCATGCGCTTCTCGCGGAACTGTTTCTCTGAAGCTCGAAGCTCTCCAAAATGGCGTATCCTCAGCAGGGGGAAGCCATTGGCTAAGATGTACACCGCTCTCATCCTTCCCGGCGAGAACGACGTTAGGCAGATTCCCATATTCGAGCTTTATGTGTGCTGGTATACATTCTAGGACTCCACCTAAGATAGCGCGAACTCCATCAACTGTCTTCCACTGATCCTGTTGGATACCTGATTCCTCAATTAACTTGAGAATATCGCCATCTCTATCCACCAATTTCGGCCTATTCATCAATATTGCTGCTATCCGCCCCGCGTATGTCGTGTGCCCTGAGAATCCAATTGCACACAAGGCGTTTATCCGCAAAGTCTTCCACAACCCAGTAGATGAATTCCCATCGCTATCCCATTGCATTGAATCCGACGCAATAACCACTTGCCCAGTTTCCGATACTGCACCTACCAAGACCGTCATATCATCACCAGACATGATCCTATCCATCGAAGAGGAAACAAGAAAATCTGAATGATCGAAATTCGGAGACGCGGGAAGAGAGAAGCACGAGAAATCCATCCTGCTTAGGACTTCATCAACATCTAGGTCGGTGCTTCGGTAAAGGGATTCGCTTGCCCCATTCATGTTGACACTTCCATCAGTTCACGCATACTCTCAGTGCTGGCCCTACAGGGGCCACAAAGGGGGTGATTGTTTTGACCAGCGTAGTGCTGCAAGCAATGAACCCTAACCCCGCTGCGCTCTGAATCGCAGATAACGTGGCGCAATGAGCAAAGCCGAATCGCTACGGAAGACATGGCGTTATCCATGAGGCCTGATAGCGAGGAAAGGGGCCTCCGAAGGAAAGGCGCCCATACCGGGAGGAAGTTAAGGAGCGGGCGGCGACGATAGAAGCCCCGGCGGGTATCGGGAGTACGTTGATCAAATGACCCGATACTTCTGATGTCGGGAACGTTAGGCCCTCTGTGATCATGGAGGGCTTCGCTCTTGGTTGACTCTCCCATCACTTCTCTGATAATCTCTGTGAAGGAGGCGATATCGATGAACCAAGAGAAGAATGGAACAGCAAAGCATTGGTGGATCGGCTTGCAATGCAGAAACAAAGACTGCAACAAGGATTTCATCGCAGATTGTGATAGTAAGGTACTTGTCACAGAGATATCAGCCGATGGAGATATAGGAGAAGCCACAAATATAGTCAACGCAATGCTAGACAGACTGTCCCCTATACTGGATTCATTATCTGTGCTCCATGGAGCCAAGCCACTCACATCCGAGACCGCCAACATGGGGTCAGCGCTCCAGCATTGTCCGCACTGTGGCAGGCTTTACTTCTATCCGTATTCTGAGTACTTCCTCACGATGGAACCAATGCCGAAATCGCCTGAATAGCGTTTTCATCTTCCTGCCTGCTTATGGCATGCAAGATTTTCCCAGTATGCTTTGCTGCGTGAAAGGGATAAGCATGTCATTTGTCCATTATACGGCGAGACATAGCGACGGGGCAAGGGTATTGAGGACTTCACCGTTTAGGGGTATGATACGGGCGAGGTGGTGGCCGTGACATGGAAGAAAGGAAACATCACGATAAGGAAGCACCCACAAGCTAGCGATTACGCTATCTGCGAGCATTGCGGGAAGCGTGGAAAGGTTGGGCGTGAGGTCTTCATCAGTTGGGGGCTTGCTGTCAATGGTACGTGCTGCAAGGAATGCCGTTCAGGTAAATAAACCCATCGCGGGCGGCAAGCGGTAAAAACATCACGGGAGATGATGCGAATGATTGACACAATGGCGAACACGGTAAACGAAGGCGGCGGGGCGTGGGAAGAATCCCTGAAAGCGGCAACCGTGAGAGAAGAGGAGAAGTGGGGGGCGCTCTTGCCGTCCCTCAATCCTCAAGGGCTAGAAAATGGGTTTTTGCTCCAATTGTTCGATTCCAACTTCGCCGCGCCAGTAAGCGAAAGCGGGCGAAAGGTTTTCGGCCTTCTGCTGCAGGAGATCTGCGGGCGACTTGAGAGCGGGCGGCTAGATCAATCTGATCTCGAATGGTGGGGAATTGATATGGTGAATGTCGTGCGTGATGGCGATACCGTCCCCCGCATATATGGGCTGATTCACGATGAGTAAACAACAAAGCACACGACTTGCGGACATCCTGGACCGCGGCGGAATCAAGACCAAAGAAGTTTGGTTAAACGACTCGACCGGGATTATTACTTGCTGGTCTTATGACATGGCATGGTCGGCGGCGGCGCTGCTTCAGAGGTCGGGACAATTCCACGTAAGAGGGCCAAAAGAATCCAGAGACGACGCCAAGGACCAATCGAGGCGAACGACTAACGCCCTGAAGCGCGTTCCTGTGTGGCGCGTATTGTTGCAACTGAAGGAGGCGACAGCATGACCGGCAACGTTTCGCAGAAGCAGGTGAAAGCGGAGAACCCAGCGAACGGACTCGAGGCGATTAGCGCATTTTTCTCGTGGTATCACGTCAAGCGGACAGATCGAGGCGCATACGATTACGTTTTCGAGCATGGGCAATTGTGGATCCATTGCCCCAGTTCAGGCGGTCAGTGGTCAGTGGTCGATGCTTCTGGAGATGGTAGCGTTGAAGGGTACAGCTTCGAGTGTGTCACCGAACCCGACGAAGATGCAGAGCTATCGTACTGCTTCAGCGTAGCAAAGTAGGCGATATATGGAGGCGACAATGAATCCATGCGAGGCGTGCAAATACGAAAAGGAATGCGGTCGGCGGTTCATCCATCTCTGCATCCAGCGCACGAGCAAGCGCGATAAGGTGGGCGATCATCTGAGACATCAGCGAAGGCACGACCACAGGCCCGATACTGGGCGAGATAAGGCGAATTTTCAGGAGGCAGCGAATGCCTGAATCAACTGATAGGCTAGACTTGACTGGCAAGGCGAATGCTGACTATGCCGGCGACGGTGTGTATGTGGTGAATCTCGGCTGGGCGATTGAGCTACGGGCGAACGATCCGCGAAATCCAAGCGATACCATCACACTCGAGCCTTCAGTGCTTGAGGCGATAAACCGGATAGTGAAACGATGGAAGGAGGCGAACCATGCCGCTTGAAGTAGCACCAGGATACAAGAAGGTCGTAATCGCAGGCGCTCCGCTGACAATCGGCGGAAATCAGATCTACTATCACGCAGGAAGAGGCGAATACTCAATCGAGCGGGACCACAGCTATCTCGTTGATCTTGAGGCGAAGCAAGCGGAAATGCTGGATGTCGTACTCCAGGCGATGGGCGAAGGTTGATATATAGCACGATCAGTAGTATGATGCAAGCGAGGTGATTGAGATGAAGAAGGTATCCCCGATACGCAGGATCGACCAGATTGCCAAGATCAGGCGATCTCTGAAAACCGAGAAGACTGCCGTGTTCTATGCGCTCTTCGTAGTTGGAATTAACACCAACCTGCGCGTCAGCGATCTGCGGAACCTGCAGTGGTCGAATGTGTGGCTCGATGGGACAACTACAGCCCGCTTCCACATCGAACTGACTGAGCAAAAGACGGGCAAGAAAAGGCGGATCAAGCTCACCGAGAACATCGCTGAAGCTCTCGCCTATCTCCTCTCCAACCTTGGGCGTATTCCCGAGCCAGAAGAGGCGATATTTAGAAATCCTCTGACGAGGCGGGTGTACTCGAGAGAGCACTTGTCTCGTGTCATCGGATTTGAGGCTGACAAAATTGGGATACTAGATCCAATTGGGATGCACTCGCTGCGGAAGACGTGGGGCTACCACTCCTCAGTAACTTACAGCCAGCCAATCACACTAATTCAAGCTGCATTTAACCATAGCAGCCAGAAGCAAACTCTCGATTACCTGTGCATCACGGACAATGAGCTCGACGTGGTGTATGAGACGGTGGCCCTGTGAACGTCCTCGGCATCATGGCGGCGATAACCGCGCCATATATCATCGTCGGCGCATTGAAGGCAATTCTATATATCGCAATGCGCCGACGACCTTTTACTCGTTCACTTGTCAATGATCGACCTAAACGCTGATGGAGTCTGCGCTTGAGGTGTACTATGAGTATACAGGCGATAGAGCGAAAATACTATAGCGAAAACTGGAGATAACTAGGACAGGCACTACGTTTGAGGAGGATACAGATGACCAAGACTTGCACTGTATGTGGAAGAACGCTCCCATTGGAAGCCTTCCACCGAGAGATCACAGGAAAGGCCCGATGTAATGAGTGTTTCAACGCCGACGAAGCCGCGTTTAATGAGCGGTCCGCTTCCCATAATTGGGACAAGAAGGCAGTTGGAAAGATGATTTTGGATGCTCGTCTGAAGAAGGGATTATCGCTTGTGGAGGCTGGCGCATTGGTAGGTATCAAACCGTGCGTGATCTCTAGCCTCGAGAAGGGGCGACATAGCGCTCCACCGCACAAAGGCACACAAGCGAAGCTCGATGCTGCACTTGGCATTTCGCTTCCAATCCCACGTGGCATCCCGCAGCGCACGACAATCTACATCCCTGCGAGGATGGCGGCGATCGTCACCGACGCGATGACTGTGTATGACACTGAATCGCTTAGTGAGGCATTGATGTCAGCGTTGAGTGCTTGGGATGTTCAGCGAAAAAAAGTGGCGAAATGGAATAAAGAACACCCAGAGAATAAAGTTTCTGGGTAATTGCGGAGAGGGGGCTACTTTGCCCCCCCCCTCGCTCCTCACAATTATCTCGGCAACTAAATTGTGCTACTTCTTCTCTAGTACGCTTCCCGCGTCAACACTCCCAGCAGTAGTCATGAAGACTGTCTTGCCGGTGAGCGTAATGTGGATGTATTCGACTACACCGATCACGAGTACGCTGTTGTGATAGTATCGCACCCAATCTCCGATTGTAACTCCGTCTACAGGACTAGCCATAACTCCCTCCTAATTCCTCATCTTGAACTGCGTAACAGCCAGCACGTTTGTAGCCGTCTGAGCAACGCCGCACATATCAACTCCAGCACCGCACGTACATCTCCAAGGTTTCTTCTCTGGTCTTCCCATAACCAGGCGAAGAGGCATCATCACTTTCATTCGCTTCGATGATCCGCGCCCTTGATTCACCCGCCGTAGTTGTTCAACGTCCTCTTCCGATGTCACGGCATACGGAATTGGCATACCGAACCAGCGAACTCTATGACATTTCCGGCACATCGTAAGCTTCCATTCTGTTCTGATAGGTACTTCTGGTGCTTCTGGCTCGATCGGCGGATCTACGTGCCCTCTACTTCGCTTCCACAGCTTCATGTCGCCCCCTTGTCCTTCGCCGTTCAGCCTTCTCTCGGATTATTCTGAAGTCGAACAGTTTTCTCACCATGTGCGCGTTGATGTTATTCACTGCCATCTCGCGCTAAGTTTTTCTCGCCAAGCCGTATTCGATCTCTCTAAATCTGCTAACAATTTCTGAGATTTCGTCTTCGGTTGGCTCCCATCGATCTCGTCTAGCGTCCACCTCGGCAACCATATCCGGCAAGCATCTCACGCTAGGCAATTTAACTCTTCGCTTGTCAACTTTATCTCGATCGCAGAAGTTCCTCGTTCTAGTCATTACATGGTGTTTCATTTCCGTTCCTTCTCGATGTCGTGAGAGGCGTTTCTGTCCGTTTTGGTATAACTATGCCATTTCGCGCATTGGATTGATCTGAGGCATGGATAAGACGATTACAGATACATCTCATGGCTCAGTCTTCCTTCTGTCAAACATTATCTCCAGCATCCCATGCTTTCTTGATGCCTCGGAGGATGCTCTTAATGTCAATCAGAAGAAACGCATCTTTCGCTTTCGGCAACTCGTGATTGATAATTCTGTCCAAACATTCAATTGAATCATCGACGCGATTCCCATCAGCGATCATCATATTTACGTTGCGGACAATTGGCATCATGCCTCCTAGTTGTGCCGCTCAGACGCCAGCACAGCTTCTCTCTGCTCGTCGCAAGGCGTCGGCCCCATCTGAGGAGGTCGCCCGTAGTGTGTCACTCCATCGACGAGTGTTCCGCTTGGCCACAGATACCAGCCAGCCTTGAACTCTGCATTGTCGTAGTATGCTGCCTGACGAATACAGCCTCTGTCCTTTCGCCTGATCCAATACACCTTGTTGTCTTCCGGCAATCCTTCCTCGACTGGCTTCATGTCCATCTCGAACTTGATGTGTTCAGGCATTATGCTCCTCTTAACTTTGGAATCTCTGCCCAGTGCGTGACATCTGCATGGTCGTCTCGCTCTCCGAAACAATCGAATGTAATCCACTGTTTACGCTCTGGCTTGTAGTATCCACTCCATGCAACGTCAGCCCACTTTTCTAGTATGTACACGTTCCTTCTGCCATCTGGCACCCGCTCCTCTACGGGGATGAAGTCAAGCGTCACGGTTATGTGTCCAGGCTCATGAATCCCTAACGACGCTCTGATCGCATCTAAATCTTCCTGTGTAAGAAGGCTAATCTTCCCTTCTTCCTCAAGTCGTTTCAGCAGACTGTCCATCATCGTCATCCCCCTTCGTGAGATTCGCAATCACCTTGAACGAGTGAGAAGTGTAGTCACCGATCTTGGCAGACACGGCCTCTTCCCACAGTCCTGCTGGAGCGTAGTCAACGATGGCTGTAGCAGGTTCATGGAGATACTTGAGGTTCCCCTCCTCATCCCGCTCAGTCATTTGCGTTTCTGTCCAGAAGTGGAATGCCATGGCGTTGTATTGCTTGCCGAACGACAGCACTCGATCCTTCTGCTCCTGAGCCATCGCCAGAAAGCCTTCGTTGCTGACATATCCGAGCATACTGCCATCATGAGGCAACCTGATGTTGACCACGCATCGTGGAATCCTATGTGGAAACCCAGGCATGGGACCCAACGGTTTCTCCCATATATCAATCCTGACTGCTCCGTACTTCTCACACGCGCCGATCTTCCGGTCTGACATAGGCATCTCCTTCATGAATCATCTTCACTGCTTCGGCTTCCTGCTTGCTGACGATGGTGGCATCCCACGATATTGTCTTCAGCGTTGCCTTCATTGGGCTGTCCGTTTTGCTATACATCCAGCGCATGAGTTCTTCTGCAGCATCACGGTCAGTGACCTCAACTTCCAGCATGAGTGGGCTTTTCTCAATGAATGTATCTCGCATCGCATCCAATGTTACGTCCGCCGCTCTGCTCATCTCTTCATTCGTTGCCATCGTCATCCTCCTTTCCAAACAGAAACGCGCACATCTCTGCCGATGATTGAGGCGCGTTGCCTTCCTCTTTCATCTTCTTGAATTGCAGCCATTGCTGGTCAAGTTTCTCTTTTGTGGCTTCCCATATAGCTATTTCAGCGTCTCCCCATTCTTTCGGCAATTCTTCCCTGGAGAACCGCGTCCAATATATGAGTGCAGGGTTCAAATACAATTTCCTTTCCATTTCTGCTATCGTGCTTATGAGTTCAGCGTGCGTGTCTTTATCAATGAGGAACCCGATATTACTCATCGTCATCCTCCTTGATCCATTGACTGAACTCGTAGAGAGGAAGGATGATCCACCATACTGTCGCTCCGAGGATTATAGCTATCATCCATGTTACGACTGGCTCCTCCCTTCGATATCTATTCGTTCTCACCAACACCGCAATAGTTACCAGCGATCCAACCAACCATATCGCAATTGTGAGGCTAATCATCGGCATCATCCTCTGCAGGTCTATCTCGCAATCCACCGAGATCTGATATGTCATCATCCTTGGGGACAGAATGCACCGCATAGAGGACGACATTATCCTCTGGTAGCGGCCAATGAATCACCTTGATCTTCGTCTTCTCATCGTCCTTCAACCGCAGGCTATTCTTGACAGACGTGAGGTTCATGACGGCTTTGCCCATGCGGAACACAACCGGATACTCCATGTCTGAACAGATCTCGCAGTTGCGTATCGCATCCTTCATGCCCAATTCGTCGCGTGACTGAACGATCGCCATGTGATTTACGAAGACATCGCTGTTGTGATGCGCTTCATCGCCAACAATCGGCAGGTAGTGCTCAGGCATCACCACGTAGTAGAATGGTTGGGCTATGCGTAATCCTTTCAAGATCATCGCCTTCTTCAGATCGCTCAGTGACTTCTCAGCCGCAGAATTCAAGAACGATTGCATCGTCTCCACATCGTCGTCGAACAGCGTCATCGGAGCCTCACGGTCTATGATCTCTGTCAACTGAGGATTCGTCAGACCTTCTGGCCACTGGCATTTGTGATCCAGGAGCCATGAGTATTTGTCAGCTAGATCGTTGGACTCCTTGGGACTCCAGCCTAAGCTCGATGTCACTTGATCGAAGCTGGCAGCGTCTTCGTAGAGATCCTCCCAGACTAGCCGTAACTCGAACATTAACATCGCGTGATATCCAGTCAGTGCCTGGATCTGTTGCATATTACCGAGATTCTCTTTCACATGTTCTACGAACCCCTTTCGGTAGAACCAGAGAGACCATTTTGGGTATGGCACCCACTCAGAATAAGCAAACTCTCGCTGCTCAACGACTAGACCGTTATCCAGATCGTGAGGATCCCAGTGAACGATTCGCATCGTCGGGACGCTTACGCCTGGATGCAGATACGTTCTGTGTATTACAGACGAGATAGTGAGTACATTGTCGATCGTATCTAGCTCATCACTTCCGCCCATCCCCAATGCCTGCCAGTGAGCTACATCAACGACTCCCTGCCATTCCGGTCCACCTGCTCCTGTGATTTGACAACGCCGACCATCACGTTCCAGTGCGGCTTGACGAACTGATTCACTTCTCATCTTGCATCTCCTCCAGCACAAACCTGTAACGCTTGCCGCGCTCAAGAACCGGATAGATTTCCTCTTTCAGCTGATTTATGTCAGTTTCTATTCCATTGTGATAGATCCTCGCGACACCTTTTACGAAGCTCTGATCCCCCTGTAGCATCTCTCTCACAGTTGTAGTGTCAATAGGCTCTGTATCAATTTCGTATTCCAGAATGCTCTTACTCATTTCTCATCCACCTCTTCGAATCCAAGTAGCTTGCCGAATTCCTCCAGCGTGAATTCCTTCTCCTCTCCATTGAGCGATACACACACATCAGCAGAATGCTGCGCTTCGTCCATCGCATTCTGGAAGGAATCCTTTCTTGCTTCCGCTGTATTGATGTCTAGATAGATCAAGTACGCCGTGCTAATCGGAACAGTCTTCCCTTCCATATCACCCTCCTAGTATCGAATTTTCACGCTTCATCGCAGGCTCACGGAGCGCACGAAAATACTTACCGTCAGCCTTCTTTCGAAACACCCTCGTATCAATCACGCCCTCGACATCTTTGACATGGTAGAGAACGCTAGTCCTGGACCTGATGGCCTTATCTGTCGGCCAGCGCCTGAGCTTGTTTGCCCACTCGACAAGTTTCCGCGTCTCATCTGCTTTGCTAGGGCGCTGCTCTCTGTCGAACGATTTCTCATTGAACGCACAAGCCTCGACGTCGGACTTCAGGAACAGCAACCTTGTGCCGCCGTCATCACGAGGTACTCGCTGTATATCCACCCCGGAAAATCTCATGAGCCTCCTGGCATGGGTAAGAGAGCATCCAATGATCTTTGCTGCTTCAGCAGTGCCTATCCTGGTGTCAGGCATCGTCATCTCCGCTTAACAGTTCAGCCGCACACTTCTGGCACAGAGTTCGATTCCCTACACGGACAACAGATGCTATTGCCATCATCTCGCCGTCTAAGTGCGGCCTCTTGCACCAATAGCACGAGTTCAGGTTGGTAATGCGGTTCATCCTAACATCCCTGAATTTCTTTGACATCTTCATGCCGTCGAGCTTGCACCACCTGGCGCGATACGTCTTATCGTGAGCAGGGATAGTCCGAGTCAACTCCATCTTGTTGCTCATGCGATCCCACCAGCAATCAGGCCAGCGATCTTGTACAGGAATACCAGGATCCAATAGCACGTGGTAAGAATGACGCCCATCGCAATCAATCCGCCGATTATTCGTGGAATGCCAGGTTTCATTCTCCCACCGTCCATGGTTCCAGCACGACTAGCTGGCGATTGCCGTCTTCATCGTAGGTGTACGATGGTGCAAACGCCTGGAGCTCAACGTCCAAGTCGCATTTGCCGACATCACTGCCATCGTAGGACACGACCACTGTGTACGCCCCTGGACGCTGGAACTTGTGAACGATTCCAATGCGAGTGTTACCCCACGGATCAACAGTTTGATTGCGAGAGTTGTCGCTCCACTGGTCGGTCGTACCGTCGCCCCAGTCGATTACCCATTCATGCCCGACATTGTATTCAGGCGCTGGCTCAACCTCTGCTGCTAACAGAACTTTCGGCAACCAGTGACTCATCACCGTGCTACGAACATTCGGAACCCATCGCATCTCGATACTCACAGCCTCACGTTCGAACAACGTGCATCCAGCCAACGATACCAACACACTCAGTAGCAATGCTGCTACGACGATCTTCATTTTCATGGTTCTCTCCTTTGGTTCTAGTTTCTGTTCAACCGATGATCTTGTCCCGATATGTCTATTACGTCGCACAGATCAGCCCACCTCGACATCGTGTGCGCCCCGTATAGCTCTGTTATCTGTACACGTGTAAGGTTCGTTGCCACAGCGGTTAGACGCCTCTGTCTCCACCTGTAATCGACTATGCGATGGAACTCCTGTGAGATGAAGTCGGTCATTTTCTCGCGGCCAAGGTCATCTAAAACTAGAAGATCGCACCTCATGCACCTCTCGACTATATCGCCGCCGTCGCTCATCGCGTCCTTCCTGAGAGCAGCGACAAGATCCAACGCGGGCCAGAACTCTACATGAGCGTGTTTAGCTATTTCGCTCTGCCTAAGAAACGGAGCGGCGTCATCGTATGTATCTCCGAATTGCCTGTCCATCAGAACTTTCAATGGTGGAATGGCAACCGTTCCCTCTTCTTCGGTGTCTGGGCTCGGGATATATGAATGGATCTTGTCGAACTCTTTGGCGAGAGATTCCAGCAGATGTGACTTGCCTCGGCCATTCGATCCGACCAGCACAACTCCGCGATCTCCTCCTGCAGCAACGCGCTTACATGCTTCGAACGCTTCTTTGTTGCCATCCCACACCTTGAACGTGTCAAAGCTCTCCTTGCTGAACACATCGCCCATTGCTACTCCGCGGATCATGTTCCCCTCCCAACGTTCTCATCTGTAGGCATACCGTGGATCTTTGTGTGGCAACGTCCGCACAGAACTGTTAGATCAATAGTTCGTTCAGACCCTCTTTTGGGATAGTTGTTATGATGCACTTGTAGCTCTGAAGCGGCTCCGCACCCAGCGCAACGATCAACCGTGTCGTGCATAAATTTCCGTATCTCTGACCATTCTTGAGTGTTCAGATACTCTCTGTAATTCATCTTCGCCAGTTCTTTTGACCTAGCTGCAGAGATCGACCATTTTGCAAGGATGGGATAGCGGAGAACGTTGTATACATCTCGCCTAACTGAATTATTGAGCGCTGCCAGATTGATTGTTTTATCCATTCGATATCTCCTCATCAGCAGAACGTTTCTCCCTAGCCGCCTGCTCTTCCTTGCCAACATTAAGATAATCTAATGCCGGTGGCTCCATCCCAAACTTGTCATGTTGTGACTTCGTTCCATTACTGGATGGCTTTCGATGGTTCTTCCAGTCTTCCCAGTGGCGATCAGGCCCAACGAACGTAGCAGGAAGTTTGATCATGTTCGGTGCTGTCCCTTCGGCAATGCAGAATTCCCGATAATTCTTTGCCGCAT
>Ga0307928_10002747_pt1 | contig 13481 bp, 6 predicted proteins | sample AceLakmetagen232_FD_201815 | JGI IMG/M metagenome (GOLD analysis project Ga0307928, IMG submission 201815) | Saline water microbial communities from Ace Lake, Antarctica - #232 | ecosystem: Environmental > Aquatic > Non-marine Saline and Alkaline > Saline | place: Antarctica: Ace Lake... | reverse complement strand
CAACTACTTGACTTCTACAACCGAAGAGAGTATAATCTCATAGCTAGCAAAGCTTAGGAGATTTATCTCCCCGGAAGACGAAAAAATCTTTACAACCCACGACGGTTATCGTGGGCTTTTCTATTTCAAGAAACTAATAACCATTCCAACTAGAACGAACACCAAAGATACAAGAATACCAACTAGCCATTTCTGATTTTTTAATTGGTATTCTAAAAATCTGTTATTCATTGCTATAACTTGTTTAGCTAGAGCCTCTATCTGATGAGGCATTTCGTTTGATACCTGTTTAGTAATTGTAGCTATGCCATCTTTCATATAAGAGATGTCTTTTTGTAATCCCTTAATATCAATATTTTGTTGTTCTTCTGAAGTCATAAATTTAAGGATGAGTGTTGCACATGCCAGCTGGAGTGCAGAATAAATTATCGTAGATACAAAACCCTACAAAAATATAGAACAGAATATAAGCAACTGTGGTAAAGATTTTCTTTAATAACATATTAAAAAGATACTTTTAATGGCGCTTTCTTTTCGGCTTCAGATTTTGTTTCTTTTGGTGTCTTAAATAATTGGAATGCAGCAATATACATATCCTCAAGGCCCCTCTTGAAACGTATTGCATAAGGCTCATCTGCTATCCCGATATAGTGAGCCATTTTTTCAATGTCGAAAACTGCGCTTCCCACTGCCTCAATTGTAGGATTGGAAACAATCACATCATAAATAATCTTAGGTGGCATTATCTCATAGATATTCCTTATCAGTTCTGTTCCGGCCATAGCAATCTTACGAGCCTTCTTGTATCCGGCCTTCCCTAATTCATATCCCAAATAAGTCATGAGTGCTGTAACAAATAACATCCTGATCACCTTGCGAGTATTCGGCCCACCATGAATACCAGCCCTCTGTTCTTTTGTCGCACCTTTAAGAATTCTCCTAAGAAGAAAGGCATTAGTTAATCTCCACCGATTGAACTGAACTAGCATTCTTCCTAAAAAGGTCTGGACAAATAAAGGACTGTCAACTTTAGTATATATCCCCTGAGTAATAGCAATCTCATTTAGTATTTTCCTGAAACGCTTTGGAGTAATAACTTTATCTAGAGCTTTGCCAGATAATACCTCTTCCCATTCTGCTTTAGTTAATTGTCCCAACAAATAAGTTCCCCGAATTTCATATTCTCCAATCTCCATTCCAGCATAAGCAATAGTCTCTAAAACCTTCTTGCCCTTATAAACCAATGAACTGCGAGCCATATCTACATAACTACCATGCAACATTCCTGAACGAGCCATCATTGTAACTGCTTTTTTAGGATGTTTTATCATCCTTTCTTTTCCAGTCAGATACATCTTTAGATCTCCCAACATCCCAGCTATAAATCGGTTCTCTGAATTGTTAGCAATATACACAAAGCTATTAGTCTCTCCCCCAATAATGTTCTTCAAGGCACTGCCATAGTTACCAGCTAACAACCTCAAATAATTAAAGTCAACAATTCTATCAGCCGTGCTAGCCATCCACCCCATTTCGCCACTTCTAAATTTACTATCTAGCCCCCTCCCCTTTAAATTCTGTAAGAATTCCCTCATCCACTTCGCTGATCTATCTTGTAGCAACAACTGCTGAACAGCTTGAGCCTCGGGAAGAATAGCATCTAGTGCTAATTTGTTTTCGTAAATCCGAGAATACTCACCGACAATTCTGCCGATGTCCATGGTAGGAATAATCCCTCCAGTTCTCTTCATAGCAAATCGGAAAAACTTCTTAGATCCAATAATGTTATCAAGTGCTACCCAAATATCCATTGGCAAATCTGTCGTTCCCTGAATAATATAAGAATCCAGAGCCTTGATTAATCCAACTCGCTTTATCTTCTCAAGCAACTTTGCCTCAATATGTGTGATGTAATGCATTCTATATTTCTGTAGAGCAAGTTCTTTTCTAGCCTTGTTAAAGAAATTTTGGAGATAGGCAACCAAGGCCGTCTCTTCCTTGGTCAATTTAACATTAGTCGCACCACTCATAACTGCGTATATCTTCCGATGAATCAAACTATTCTTTATTGGCTCGGATTTCTCTGCCGATCTAATAAACTCATGAACCTTCTTCTTCCTTTCCGTATCATTTTTAACAGACTTCCTAAGCCGAGCATCAGATCGATCAACTGTTCTAGTAATCATCGGATGTCCTTCTTTAAGATCGACTGTCGGCCACAGTTCCTTAGCTACAAGCCGGGATGTCCGATGAGATAGAATACTTAATCTAGATTTCACAGGATGCTTAGAATCTATTTTACCATTCTCCGGAACAATATCTGCTTTTTCCCTAAACTTTATTATTATTTCTCGCTGAGTAATAAGTTGCTTATTCCGAGGTTTCCCTCTCCAAGTGAATTCCCCATAAGGAATCAGTTTAGATAATCCTTCTATTTGCATGTTGCTTAACATGCGATCACCCTCTTTCAACCCCCTTAAGAAGTCTATCATCTCGTCTAGCTTTTCGGGAGTAGCATTCTTTAATTCTTTGATTCCTAATCCATGACGCACCCTAGCCATAGTATTATTGCTCAAGGCCTTATCTGCCTTCAATTGCTTGATAGCAACCAGTTCTTCTCTTTCTCCATGCATTATTTTCTCAGACTTCTCGAGGAAACTATTAACAAGATCCCGAGTCTCCGGAGTAACCACTAAAGAAGTAGGCGTATTAGATTCTTTATAGGCATATAGCCCAGCATTTTTAATCTTATCAGAGAGAATATCTAAATATTCCTGATCAATATCATTAGTTAAAACTAACCTTGCTCCATTCTTCTGAGCCTTAATAAGCCCCTGATGACTTTGAGCAAACCTATCTCCAGAAGTAAATTGGTCTAACGCCCCTTTCTCTTCAGCACTCGCCTTCTTAAGATAAACCTCTGTTTCGTGGAGATAAGGCGGATCCACGAAATAACCCGTTGTCTTAGGATTACGGTCATAAAACTTCTTTAAGAAGTCCGGGCCATTCTCGTTGTAAAGATTAATTTTAGTTCCATGCTTTTTAGCTAACTTAAATGTTCTATCCGCATCTTCTAATCCGCTAGTCATTCCGTATTTATCAAAGAGTTTTCCTTCAATTCCCATAAAGCCATTGGCTCCAATAAGCCCCTGTCCCTTGCCAGCAAAACGACCTGTTTTATTAATCACAGATCTCAAAACGGATGACTTCAAGTCACTTGGTGTCACCTTGGCAAGCTGATCGTAGGCCCCTTGGAACACAGATCGGAATTCCTCATAGACATCAGGATAAACTGTAACCTCTTTTCCAACCGATAAATTGTTAACATAACTAATCCATTGTTTGCTTCCAATATAACTATCGGGATATTGAGATAAGAAATCGTTAATCGTAGTATTGACTAAAGCTGACTTTCCTGGCTGACTAACAATAGCTTGGTTAATATCATGAACACTCGAGGAAACCAATTGTTTTGCCTCGTCGAGTTTGCCTTCTTGAATCGCTTTAATAACAGTATATTTCTCCTTATCAAAAAGGTTAGAATTAAACTCTTTTAACCCATTCTTGATCGCTCCATCAAGAGAGTGAACCCCTATAGTGAATGCCCCACCATATGGTTCAACTAAAGTCTTTACCCCCGACTTGACCCAACCATCCAAGACATGAGCCAACATCGGGATAGTAGTGTCCTTGTTCCCAAGTAAACTAAATATGCGACTAGTGCGATGCCGAGCCGGTCTGAAGAAGGCAGTAATCTGAGCCTTAAGATCATCGGAGATAGCTTTATATTCCTTAGTTCTACCAATAACCTTCCGCCCATATTGAGTCTTCCACAACTTGTTTTGTGCGAACGCATTTTTTATTTCCTCGAGAGCCTCATCAAGCCCTAGCCCCAAATCATTAGCTACATAATCTATGGGGATAGTCCCCTTCTTGCTAAACACATAAGAATAAAGCCCTCCTAACGCTCGTTGAGCATCTAGCTTGTCTTCGGTCCGGGGAATCTGTAACTTATACCTTCCGTCAATAATATCACCGATATAATCATTCTCTCCTCCCTTCCCTGCCCATTGTGGCCCTAGTTCCTTTTCAACGGATTCTGCTTCTTCCTTTGCAAGTCGCAACCCTTCTTTATCCCACGCCTTCTTTTCCTCGGGAGTCATTCCGCCATGCTCCTTAAACTTCGGTGGCCCCTTCTTGCCTGTCCGGACAACCCCCGGTCTCTTCTTCTCTAATATATTATCAACAGTTTCCATTACCCTATCTCTCTTACCAATCAACCTTCTAATCCGGGCTAAGAGTCTTCTAAAGAAATTACGTATCTTCCCTGAGAACGTTTCCTTACGAGCTACAAAATCAGCAAAGTAATCCGCACCAACTTCCTCAGCCTCATCTAATAAAATAACTTTTCCTGTTTTTTTATTAACCTGTTGAGCTACTTCTCGATTTAATTCATTGATTTGCTTTTCAGAATAGAACAACTGAAGGTGCTGATGATACATCTCATGATAAAGAGTTTTGTCTCTTACTCTCCCGTTGTCCTCAACCAACGTGATAAGCCCCTCTTCGGATTTACCATAGGCCAGCTTGCCACTCTGAGCCCTGATCAAGCTTGTCTGTGTTAATAGTTTAGCTTCATCCTCGCTAAAATATTTCCTAAGAGCTTTGTTGGCTACTTCTACAGGTATAGGTTTTCCAAGAATTTTCTCTGTATAAGCAATTACTGCTCCCTTGTCAGCAGAAGTAATTTTAGTTTCAAACCAAGCCACTCCTTGCTTGTCTGTTATTGTTTTTAGATCAGGCCGTATTCTCTTAAGGAATTTCTGGACATCGTTTTCGTAGAACTTATAGATAGGATTTGACGTGTCTATCTTGCCAGAGATATCAAAGGTTTCAATATACAAATCAGCATTTTCTTTTATAAACTCTACGATTTCCTTATTCGTTTCCATTGCATTAAACCCTCTCAACCCTTCAACCTCTTTTACCGGAACAGCTCTAAATTTCCCATCTTCGAGAACTTCAGTAATTATCCAGTGTTTCCCGAACACATCTCCCCATTCATCAACTCTTTGCCCGACCTTCATGTTTTCAGAAGTTAAATCTCCCAGAGGTTTTAAATTTTTATCAAGAAGTCCGAATCTTAGAGTAGCTGTCCCTAACCCCTCTACTTCCATTGCTGTTTCCCCGGTAGGTAATCTTAAAATCTTTTTATTATCTTCAGCCGCTCGTTTTATCTCTTCCCGGATTATCCGTTCATGCCAAGTATTGCGATAAGGTTCTAAAGGTTCTAACTCCTTTGCTCTTTTGCTCGGGATTTTTTCTGCCATATCAGCTAATTCTGATACTTCCCTTAATGCCCTTTCCCCATAATCTGCTGGGCCGAAACTTTTTGCGGCACCCCTCAAGCTTGGAACTGCAGATTCGTCAAGATTGTATTTTTTAAAAATATCTTTTAACGACCAACCTCTCTTTCCCCTATCAGATAAATCCGACATAATATCAGAAATACCCTGGGAAACTTCTTTTTCTCTCTCTAACCTCCCCTTCTGAAACAAATCACTTTGAAGTTCTATTATTCTACGAATACCACTAACTCCTATTCCAGTTGGTTTAGTAAGAGGAATCTGTTCTCCTCTTATCCCAACAGCTTGCCCAGTCTTTATCGGCTTTCCGGCTCTTTTCGCCATATCCTCCACTCTCACATGAGCAAAGTAATTAGATACACCAGCTTCAGCGAAATGAACATCTGCCGCAGATGTCTTAATAGGACTTTCGTATATTACTTCTCTATAGCTTGCTACATTTCCTTGTTGTTCCTCCGGCAGTGTTATCCCTTTATAATAGTCAAAGTATTCTTGGCTCAATCCTCTTGTGCCTAACGGCAACAACTGAGCGTGAACCTTATCAGCAAACTCCTTAACCGGAATCTTCTCTCCGTCTTTGTATTCGTCTAATATCTCGTTGATCAAATCAACCTCTGCTTTTTTAAGTCCAAGCTGTCTCGTTAAATTAGAAACGAATTCTTTAGAAACAGTTGTGTGTCCCTTGAGTTGATTTAAGATTTTAGTAGTTAGATCCTTGTATCCCTTAAATTCAGGAATGGTTTTGAATTTAATATCAGCTTTTGCCTTAACGACAACTTCCCTTTCTACATTCCCATTTATTCCGAACATCTCTTCTTGCGCATTTTTAGGCAACATAGCAAAATCCACCAAAATATCTTTCGGTTTTATTATTTTAGATATAAACATTCGATTCTTTCCTCCCCATCGTTTAGCAACTTCTTTATTATGTGTCCACGACTCATATCCTGTTTTGCTTCCCATTCTGACCACTTCATCTTCAACCCCCCTTCCCCTATAAAGCATTACCGGCTTATTAGGTCTATATTTCATCAATTCTTTGATCGACAATAACGATGGAGGTGATAATTTAGCAATAGCTTCTTGAGGAACATTAAACCCTTCCTTCCATGCATCTACCCAATCAAGCGTTTCGTCGCTAAATTCTTTAATTCCAGCTTCTTCGGCCTCACCAATAAATGCTTCGTCTATCTTGTAATTATCAGTATATCTAAACCCTTTAAATTCTTTTATCTTTTCTACCGGCTTAAGTCCCATATATTCTTCCGGCTTAACTTCCTTGGCTTTCTTTGCTTTGGGTTTAACTGCTTTAGCTTTGGGTTTGACTACCTTAGCCTTGGCCTTAACTTCTTTTTCCACTGGTGTAACTACCTTGACTTTAGGCTTAACTGTCTTGGTTCTTGGCTTGGCTTTCTTGCTAATATCGACAGGTTGAGATTCAGCTTTAAGATTACTGATAGCCTCCTTGGTTAAAAGATATTCCATCCGGAACTTAGCGCCACCAAACCCAGCTTCTCTTATCTTCGGAAGAATAAGCCTTTTGTCTGCCCATAGCTCATACCAATCTTCTATCGCTTTTTCATCCCCTCTCAATAAGTCATCTATTGCTTGTTTGTTTTCTTTTTTTGCCATGTCAGGATATTCCGCTCTTGACACATCTGCCATAAATTGCCTTGTTGTCTTGGATGACACATTCAAATCTAAAATGTTCACATCGCTAGTCAATGTTAGTTTAACTGTTTTGTCTCCAAACTCTTTCGGAAACATTTTTTCAAACTCTTGTGTTCCAAAATAAGCATCGTAAGTAGGAATCTTGCCAACCCCTTGATGAAATATAACTTCGCCTTGTGCTTCTTTCTTTATTGGCTTTACTGCTTTAGCTTCGATTATACTTTTATCTATAATGTGCCAATTCTCACCGGATAGTTGATCTAGTCCAACTAGCCCTCGATTAGAAAGATAATGCACGCTATCATATCCTCTTTTCTTTACCTCCTTTGCTATTAAATTATCAAGATACTCAAATGCCTCAAACCCTGTTGGCTTCATCGTAAGCTCATCATATTTATCCATTATCTTATCTGCTTTTTCTTTACCAAATAATTCCACCACAGCTGTTTCTTGATCAGATGTTTCGAATGTTTTTTGTGGAAAAATTACTTTTTCAGATTTTGCTGTTCCGAAATCTGTACTCCCCTCCCCTCTTGGAGAGAAAAATACTCCCTCCCCTTTTCTGTTCGGAGAATCAAAACGTTCAACTTCTATTCCTGTAGACTTAGCCTTAGCGATAGCTTGTTCTAATCCTTGAGGGATAACACCTTCTTTGGATTTGGTTGGCTCTATGACCGGCTTAACGACTTTCTTGACCGCCTTGACCGCCTCACCCGGAACAGGAATAACCTTAGGAAGTTTGGGAGTAATAATCTTTGTCCCTTCCATGGCTTGTTTAATCCCATAGTCGGCCACCATTTCTCCTGACTTCTGCCAATTGTTAATAGTATTAGCTAGATCCTCGGTCATAAGACTCGTAGGTATAGCCTTTCGGACTATATCAGCCGCCTCCTTTGCACTCGAGGCCTTTGATAAATCAATACGATTGATAATAGCTTGAGCTTCTTTTGAATATTGCCCAGCCTGTTGAGCGGCTCCTCTCTGAAAGGTGCCAACACCCGGAGAGAACTTTGATGCCACTCCGCCCTCGCCCATTATAAATGACTTGAGTTGGTTATAAATCGATGGTTTCGTTTTAAAAACTTCAATATCTAGATCATTTAAAGATATGGGATTAACACCATATTGAGCCATTTCCTTAACAGCTGACTCCTTGCCCACCACCACTAGTTTTGTAGGAGTAATCTTAAGAAAAGTGTCAGGATGAGCATTACTCCTCACCCAGACAGGCTTGCCGACAATAACCCTTTTTACTTCTGGAGAACTGAGAACCTTCTTATCAGAAGCAGTAAGATTAATCCTTTGCTTCCCCATAATCTCTAGAGAAGTCCTAAAAAATTGGGTCACAGGATAAGCAATCACCTGAAAAGCCATAAATGTTCCCGCTGTCTTTAGAACATTCCCCGCCCATTCTCTTTTATTATCCGATCGTTCAATGGCTCCAAATAGCCCTCCTGTCAATCCTGACTTAGCTATGGAAATAGGATATTTTACTAGCCACGGATGTATAGCCGAAGCAGTTTCAATTGTAGAAAGTGCCTTAGCAATAGCGGGTGATTTACTAGCTATTACTTTGGTTAAACCAGACACCACCCCTAATCCCTTAATTAACATTCTCCCCAATGTATAAATATAAATCTGTCCAGCCGCATAAAGCAAATTCTCTTTAGCCGTCTGAGGTTTCTCAACTGGTCCTAGCCAGCCAAAAGACATTCCCGCTCTAATCCATTCTTCGGCAGGAACATTTTCGTGTCCAAAATAATACTCATATCTTCCCGTCTCAAACTTTCTATTCAAGGCCTGTTCTTTTTCAGAAGCCGGCATAGACTTGCCATAATAATCCTGCTTGATAATCGCCCCTCCATAATCAGGTTGCTCTGATTTGTATGCTAACGGAACACCATCAGGAAATTTTTTAGACAAGTCTTCCTTTGCCTGTTGCTGTGTATCCAATTCTTGTCGCTGTGTGACAAAAGATTGTAAAACCTTAGCGTTCTCGGTGCTTACATCGTCATACTGCCTAACACCAGAATAACTCCGGGACATATCGGGCTTTCCTGTAATCGGATTAACAGGAGTCCACTCGCCATATTGTTTTGTTGACGGGTCCCTGTCAACTAAGATCTGTGGGTTTTCCTCTTGATCAAGGGGAATATACCCAGAAGTCTTCGCATCGGCTTCCTTTATTTCGTCTTGTGAAATAGGAATGTAGGCCATTAATTATTCGTTATACTTATTATTATATTCTTCCACCATCGGTCTGGTAATTTGATTCATATACTTACGAAGCTTTGTATATTCATCTTCGGTAAGCGTAAATTCCTTAGTCTTCCCTCCCGTGGTTATCTGAATCGAATTATCATTGGTAACAAATTTCGCAGCAATATCTCTAATAGCCTGAGCTTTCTCGCCAGTCGCACTTAACTTAGCTTTCCTTGTCCAATACTGAGCCATAAAACCTAGAGCCGACTTCTCTAGTTCTTTATCCGTTGGCCTTATTGCTTCTTCTTTTGTTTTCTTTTCTTGAGAAGGAGTTACTCCAGCAAAGATATTTTCAATAGCAGATATCTGCTCCGGGCTTAACATTGTTTCCGTAGTCCCAGGCTTTACTCTTGCCTTGACAACACTCCAACCATATTTATTAATATCATTCTCAACATTAGTAATGTCAGCATTATTAAACCCCGTCATCGCTAACCAACCACGATCATTAGCATCAAACTTAATCCCATTCTTAGCTTCAGTGTTCCCAAGTAAACGCCCAAATCTTTTGTCAAAATCTGTAGGCGATATCTTCGAGGTTGCCTTAACCTGATTATAGTATTCCTCGCTAACAAAATCTCGTGATCCAAAGTTAGTTAAAAGATTTTCGGCCTCCTCATACTTATCAGTAGTTTCCTCCTCTCCGTAAAGACTCTGTAGCGCTTGACCAAATCCTTCATTAGTAGTCCAGTCGATTCCCTGAGTTGCCAACTTTCTTTTCTCAACATCACTAAAATCTGTCCAGCTCTTGACTGTCTCCATCGGAACAATCCCTTGCTCCATTGCTTCTTTCTTAGTTGTTCCATAAGGAAGTCCCAATGTTTTAGCATCAGCTATAGACAAATACTCCTCGCCTTTTTGGTTCTGACTAAGATAATTTAATTCTGCTTGCTGATATTGTAAATCTGTTTGCTGACGATTAGCCATTTCGTTATACTCGCCTGTTAAACGAGTAGCTTTTGCTTGATACATATCATAGAGCTTCTTGTTTCTTCCAACTCTTCCGGCTTCACTTAACCAAGGATTACTAGCAATAGTTCCCATAGCATCTTCGTAGTCCTCACTAGCCTTTTCCATTTCAGCTCTTTTATCAATCATCTCTTGAGTATCCTCGGGTGCAGTAAAAGCTGTTTGCTCTAACTCGCTAATCCTGTCTTGTTGAGTATTGCCTGTCGCCCCTGGAACAACAGTCTCTCCTCCTTCCCCTGGGATAATAGGCCCTCCTCCACCTTGGCTATCTTGAGCAGTGTCTAGTTGTGCTTGAAGATCAGACAATTGACTCTTAGCTGAGTCTAATTGTTTCTGGGCCTCGGTTATCTTATCGGCATTTGGATTAACCTGAGATGTCCCCGAGGGTTGATCTACTGAGGGTTGATTTATGGGGGGTTGATTTGAGGGTTGCTCGGGAATATTAATAGCTGTCCCGATCGGTAACCGTTCAGGACTCCCCGTATATCCCTGGAGTTCATTCCACCTATTCCCAGATCCAAGATACTTCTGGGCTATCCCCCAAAGTGTTTCTCCCTTCGCAACAATGTGTGTTTTCATTTTATTTTATTTAAAAAAATCAGGAACATCAAAGAGGGGCGCCGACTTTGTTTTATATTGAGCTTGTTCTTGCTCTACCCTTCCCCAAATTTCATTGAGAAGATTAATCGCCTCAGTTTTCTCTGCTATAGCTTCATTATATCTCCTCGCCTTCTTGAGCGCAATTGCTAAAGCGTATTGAAGTATTGCCTCGTCTCCTGTTTCTTCTCCATCAGTAAAAGGAGTTTCATCGGTAGCGTTAACTAGTTTCTTAGATTTCTCTTGGCCCCAGATACAAATCTCTCTCTCGCTAACCGGAACAACGGGATTGATAAATATCCGTCTCCGGTAGTCACTGAAGATTTGGTCTGTTCCATCGTTGTCTCCACTCGCTGTCCCAGCTAAATATCTCATAAAATCAATATATCTAGTCTTGGTATATTCTTCCATCTTTCCATCACTCTGTTCTATCTGACATAATCTTACACTATCTGATTTAAAAGCCGGTGCGCCATCAGTGATATCAACCGGGTAATCATAATAAAGAGCATTGGCTCGACTTTTAGTATATTCTGCCCTCTCGGTAAATGGCCAACGATACAAACTAGTAGCCCAGAGAACACCCCTAGCGATCCACTTCGCTATCATGGTTGTTGTCCAGAAAGTATTACTCGATGTAGCTGAAAGCCTTTCTAAGAGTTCAGCTTCTAACTCTGCTTTAGTCATGTTGTTTAGTTTTTACTTCTTTAATCTTCCCGCTCTTGAAATCGATATTGTATTGCTTATTTATATCGCATCCATATTTCGGAAGAACTTGATTTAAATAAATACCCTTTTGGATCTCGAGAGCATTAACTACGACTTTATATGAATTGATAAGCTCAACTCTTTTCTTAATTTCTGCTAAGTCTTCTTGATTGAGTGTCTTTTTATTAAACATAATTTTATTTATTAATTTTATCCTCTAGATCCTCAACCTTTTCAATAAGCTGTTTGACAGTTCCTATTAACAACCCATTAATAGCCCCGGCATCATAAAAACCATCCTCATAAACTTCTTTTGGCATCGTAGCTTCATCCCAAACCTCTTTTTTAATATCTTTTCTTTTTGTTATTTTTCTTTGTTTCTTTGAATCTACTTTTACTAAACTAGATCTTCCCACCAAAGCATTTTTTGTTTTGATATTTTTTATCAATTGGATATCGTCGTGATGTTGAAAAGAACCTATGGTTTTATATTTAACTAAGTTGGCATATAGCTGATGGAAATAATCATATGATTGCCCTAAATCAGAAGAATCAGAAGCAGGATTAACATCAGCGCTAAGCACAAGATTACCTCCACAATAAATTGCTCCCGAAGCATAAATAGTTTGCCACTTATTCGCACTACTTCCTAAATTATAAGTGCTACTAGGAATTAGATGACTCCCAACTTTGGTCAAGCTAGTCCCTAAATCAAACTTAAATGTTGCTGGATTCCCTCCCCACCAAGATAACCCAACACTTTCTCCAGCACCTCCAATTATACCGACTGCTCCAGTAGAAGCTTTCCCTGCCCCTTCAAAGAAAGGCATACTGATATAACTTATCGAACTAGCACCATACCCAACCCCCATTTCTAATGCCCCAGCATCTCCTCCCAATTTAACGTGGTAACCACTATCTCCGTCATCTATTATTTCAAGTCTTCCCTTTTCACTATCTCCGTCATAAAATACTATGGCATTTTGTGGAGATGAAGATATCTTAATTCTTTTCCCACTAGCAGAAGTAGTTATTATATTATTCGCTGTTAACAAACTAGTTTTGATAACCCCCCCCGAAATAATAGTTATTCCCAGTTTAGCCACTTCTACCAAATCTTCATAAGCCATATCCCCCACAATATCAGCTGTATGATCAGCATTGGTTGGTGGCTTCGTCCCCGAAACATCACTGCCATAATCAGCAGTATTTTTAACAGCTAGACTCCCAACATTAGAGGCACTCTCCCACCCAGAAGTAAAAACAGTTGTCCCCGCTATAGTAAGAACACTCGCATCAATTCTAATACCCTCGGTAGAAATATTTATTTGATTGATAACATCGTTTTTCTCAACCTTTAAGTTAATATTAGTAGTATTAATAGAAATACTAGAAGTGTTTCCGCTAATATCTGAAACATTAACCGCGATCCCACCAGCATTAACAGCAATATCAGTTTTGTTCCCTGAAATATCCGTGATGTTTTGAGCAAACTGATCCCCCTCATCCTTATTAATATCTTCTAAACTATCCGGAGTATACTGAATATCTCCATAGTCTATAAGCTTTGGAAAAGGAATTTCCTCCTTCTCTGCGTTCTTGTAGGTTTTAGATTTTATATCTGACATTTTAATATTCTTCTATTGAATCAAAATAGCTAGTGACACTCATAATCTCGGGAGTAGTATCGTTATAAGAATAAAGCTCAACTCTAACCTCATAGATTTCTCCCTCGCCCCCTGTATTGAAAATGACCTTTGTTCCATCAGTAACCTCATAAACCTCGGTTCCATCGCCCCAATAAGCCTTGACAAAAGCCCCTGTCTTATTCAAACGATACTTAACCTTAACCGAACAATGGATTGGGAGAGGTTTCATTATTAATTTAACCTGTGTAAATGGTTTCCC
>Ga0307928_10002742_pt1 | contig 13495 bp, 22 predicted proteins | sample AceLakmetagen232_FD_201815 | JGI IMG/M metagenome (GOLD analysis project Ga0307928, IMG submission 201815) | Saline water microbial communities from Ace Lake, Antarctica - #232 | ecosystem: Environmental > Aquatic > Non-marine Saline and Alkaline > Saline | place: Antarctica: Ace Lake... | reverse complement strand
AAGATGAGGACGGCCGTACTTTCACCATTTCACGCCATTTTTTCGCCCGTCCTAGCTTCGAAACATGACACCACTTTTTTTACTCTTATTGGTTTTTTGTTGTGCCGGCATAATCTGAATGACCTGGAAGTAAAATGATTTCTAAGGGTTTTTTTAGTCCATTTGAGCGTAGTTATTGTGTTTTAGGGGTTTGATATTAAGATAATCTTTTTGTGTCTTAAATAGCTTAAAAATAGGGTAAAAAAATGCCGATAAGAATTTTACACGGGTGTGATATACTTTTAAATATAGATTTTTGACGTAAAATGTGAGAATTTGGCGTAAGTATGAATATGACTTTTTGACGTAAAATGTGAAATTTTGGCAAAAAGTACTTGACAAGCCTGTCAAAAAAGTTTAGATTAAAAATAATATGTTAATAAAAATATAATATAAACTTGATAAGGAGGCTGAAAATGGTTAAGTTAAATGCTGGGGAATTTCAAGAGAAGTGGGCAAGAAGGTTAAAGGGATCACTGGAAGACATTAAAAAGGGTGTTGATAAAGTGACTGAGGCACCCGGAGTAAAAGCAGCTGCTAAAGTTGAAAAGTTGAAAGCAAAATGGCTGGCTAAGATTGATGATGGGACATGGGCTAAACAAGTTAGTGGTGTATCTCTTGAAGAGTGGAAAAGGTTGTTTAAGGATAAAGTTACAGCCAGACTGTCCAGTGGTGTTGACGGAGCTACTGCAAAAGTGACTAAATTTGCAGAAAAACTTCTGGCTTATGAGGATACTCTCCAGGGTAAGGTTAAAAGAATGCCTGATCTTACTATAGAGGATAGTATAGCCAGGGCTACTCAATGGATAAGAGAAATGGGTAAATTCAAAAAATAAGATAAAAATAAAATTAAAGGAGGTGCTTTGAAATGATGTATTGGCAACATGAGTATTTGCGAGAAGATGCTAGTATGGGTAGAAATTCTACTTATAAAATAGATCTCCCTGATGAGGGATTACTGTCTGGATTCTTTTTTAGAATTACAGGTAATGGTGTAAGTGGTGCTTTTGCAGATACTGAAAAATGGAGAATTTGTGATTTTATTGAAAAAATAGAAGTTATTGCTAATGGCTCAATAGTTATAAAATCTTTATCGGGTAGTGAACTTCAAGCTTTACAGGCTTTTGATAGTGGTATAACAAGTCTTGATTACTGGCATAGTTATGCTACTGGGACTAAAAGATTTCAGTGTGCATTACTTTTTGGAAGATCTCTTTTTGATGAAGATTTTGGACTTGATTTGACAAAATGGGATAATGTTGAACTCCGAATAACTAATAATGCGTCATCTACATATTTTGGTGGAGATTTTGCTTTGACAATGCTTTGTTTTTACAAACGAGGAGATGTAGCAGGATTTAAAGGTTATCTTAGAACTGAAGAATGGAGAAGTTATACAACTGTTCAAAATGAGACTAAATATTTAGAATTGCCTACAGAAAATAGAATTAGAAGAATAATAATGCAGGTTATTCCTGATGTTAGTGCTACCGAAATAGAAAAAACTGGTATGAATAATTTAATTGATGATCTTGAACTATCACTACAAACTGGAGTATTGAGAGTATATAAAGGTGGAATTGATGATCTTATGAGGTTAAATGCTTTATTTCTAAAAAGACTTCAATTAGTAGCACCCCAATATTATTTGAATGCTGATCAGGGAAGAAATATTGGTTTAGGTTATGTTTTAGGTGGTGCCTGGGGTTCAGGTTCACAAGATGGAGCTGTAAGTGGTACACTTCCAACCTTGGAAGGTATGAGGACTTCCTTTACTCAGAAGCCTGAGACTTATGAAGCTGATAGTCCTATACAGGCTATTCATATTGGATTATGTCCTGAAAATTGTGTCTTTTTTCCATTTAACTATAAAGATGATCCTGATTCTTATTTAGATCCTATGGCTGAAAAGACTGTACAATTAGATTTGCATACTAGAGATATTGCTGATGCTGCTGGTGGAAAAGTAAACATTGTACTTGATCGAATAGTATAATTTCTATAAGGAGGTTATGCTATGACTAAAATTATAGGTCTTTATCGTGAAAGGTTGAAAGGTATATCTACAGCTGATGTAATATCTTTGCAATCAAATCGTGTACCTCATAATTTTATATTACTCATAACTAGATTTGCAATCTATAATGGAGATGGTGCTGATCGAGATTTTGAAATTTGTCTTTGTGGTCATGGTTATGAACATATAATTGATAATGTTGTTAATATTGGTGCCGGTAATTACAGAACTTTACGTACTATGATTATGCTTGGAGAAAATGAATATCTTACTGTAAGATTTTCAGGTTTAGCAGCTGATAAAATCATGGAGGCTCATCTTACTGGTCAATGGTTTAGGGAAGAAGATGTTCTTATAAAAGCAAAATAGGAGTACTGCTATGTCTGATGGTAGTTTAAAAAAGATATGGGGTTATGATGGCGATCAATGGCAAAAATTAGGACTTCTTTTTGGTTATAATGATGTTTATTCAGAAGCCTATGGTATGGAAGCTTATATGGATGGTTATGTTTATCTGTTTGGTGGAGAAGTCCCGGCTGGTTATATTTATGTTATAACTCACATGACAGGTTATAATGATACCAGGGCTCCTATTTCTATTTCATTTGGTTTATTTAATTTAACTACAATGGTAATGTGTACTACTTTTAATGAACCGGCTGCTCACCAAAGAGTAGGGGGACAAACTCATATAATTTTAAAAAAAGGTTATAGTGCTGTAATGGAGGTTAACGGCTGTATAACAAATGATATGTTATTTATAGATATTCATGGTTATAAGATGAAAATATCTTAAAAAAAGCAAAGGTTATTATGTATTATGATTATGAATTAACAGTTTATCCGGATGATACTAAAGATAAGCCAGCTGAGATGTTATGTCCTTTAGTTTATGGAATATTAAGAGATGTAAGTATAACTTTTCCGGCCGGGGTCCATAGGGTTACTAAAATTACAGTATGGCATTTTGAGAGACAATTACATCCTACTAATCCAGAAATGTCTTTTTCTTCTAATGATTTTACTATTGGATGGCAAGAATATTATCCAATAATAGAAGTGCCTTATTTATTAAAAGTAAGAGGATGGAATGAAGGAGGATCTTATCCTCATACAATTAGATGTCGTTTTAATATTTTAAATCCAAATGTTGTAAATCTTGGAGTATCCTCTCCGGTATCCAGGGAAGAACTGGAAGACATTCTGGGAGAATATGAAAGTGCAGGTGTTTTGTAATATGAGTATAGATTTACCGGATTATACCAGAAAGATGATATTAGAATTGATTTCTACTAAATCTTTGATAGGTATTTTGTCTAAACGTCTTGTTTGTCCTTATTCCATTGATGATAATGGGGAGGTTATTAAGTATATTGATTTTTCAAATGGTCTTAGAACTATGTGGATAGAAGGTGGAGCTGCAGGTCTTGAGTATGGAATTAATACTACTTATTTTGTTACTAGTGGATATTCTTTTTTTATAAAAACAACAGGAAGTGCATTTGTTACATATTTTTTTTATACTCTTATTAATCGTTGTGATACAACAACATATGGTTTTGAGATTAGGTTTAGTTCATCTCGTTTTTGTACTGCTTTTTCCTTTGAATTAATAATTCCTTATAAAGGAAAAAACTTACATTTTCATATAAAATATTATACGGCTTCTCATCAATTAAAGGTTTTTGATACAGACGGAGAATATCTTGTCTTAACTACTAAATATAAATTATCTGAAAATTTGACTCCTTCAAATATTATAAAATTTGTTGTTGATGTACAATCTGAGGAGTATATAAAGGCAATGGTAAATGAAGAAAAAGTTAATATAAGTGGCTATAAATGCGATACTTATGATCCTGTGTCTGACAATGCTATACAAATTTCTTTTAAACCATATTATTTGGCTATGGATAATATAATATATATAGATAATATAATTGTAACTAAAAACGAAGTGAGTTAAAATATAATTAAATATTTACAGAAAGGATCTATTATGAAAATAGGAAGTTGGACAAAACTTATAACACTGCTGGTTGTTGACATTGGAGTAATACTCTTAGCTCTATTTGGAGTATTAAACGAACAGGGAGTTATTGCTGTCCTGTCAGCAAGCTTAGGTTATGTATTTGGTAATAGTCATGGAGTTATAGAACAGAAAATTCAAGATAAATAATTGGAGGTTTGAAATGAGTAAACCTGATTTTGTACCAGAGGCAGATTGGACCCTGGTATCTTCTCTTTGTAAAAAATATAAGGTTGATCCTTATCTTATAGCAGCAATAGGCTGGCATGAAACACACTGGGGAAGACGGGGTGCCGGGCCTGGGGGATGGATTTTAGGATATGGCTATTTTCCGGGATCAAAAATTAAAGAAAAATACAAAGGGCTTAAAATGCAAGTTAAAGGAGCTTTGGATCAATTTTCTAAGTGGATGCGATCTCCATTAACTCTGGCAAGTTTAACAACTCTGGCTGTGGATCACTGGAAGTCCAGTTTTCCGAAGGCCTGGGCCAGAAGTGTTTTTTCTATATGGTTTAGTTTAGAAAAAGGTAAAGAACCTCAAATTACAGAAACTGAAGTACAGGATTTTTCTGAACCTATTAAAAATGTTGACTATGCTGTCAATTTATTTAAAGAAATAATAATAAAACTTGGAAAGGAGTTTGGCCGTGAACGATAAAAAGGAAGTAAAACCTGCTGCTAAGTTTACAGTAATTGCTACTAAAAAAGATATAGTTCTTGATAAATTTGGACGTATTGTACCCGGCTTTAAGATTAATTATGAGACAGAACGTGGATCCTCAGGCTTTATTGAAATTCCCGAAAAAGAATATTTTAAAGCTAAAGCATTAAAATTAATCAGTGAAGATGTAGAAAGACTTGAAGAACTTTTTTAATTTTTAATTTAAAAGGATAACTTAAATGTGGACCTGGATTACAAGCCATTTTTGGGATATAGTAGATGTTTGTTCAAGATGGAAGGGTAAAATTAAAGAGTTTCTTGATAATTATTATCCTACTTTAAAAGTCCTTTTACATTTTTACTGGTCAAAGATTGTAACATTTTTTACCCGGACCCTGCCAGATCTGATTAATAATCTTTCTAAAGTTAAAGATGATGTAGTAGATTTTTTCAAGGAAGCCTGGCCAGAATGGAAAAATAAACTTATTAAGTTAAAAGATGACTTCCTAGACTTTTTCACTACAAATTGGCCCATATGGAAAGATAAACTTGTTAAGTTAAAAGATGACTTCATAGACTTTTTTACTAAATCTTGGCCAGAATGGAAAAATAAACTTGTTAAGTTAAAAGATGACTTCCTAGACTTTTTCATTAAAAATTGGCCTGAATGGAAAAATAAACTTATTAAGCTTAAGGATGATGTAACAGATTTTTTCACTGAAATTCTACCAACTATAAAAGATACAATAGTTAAGAAAAAAGATGACTTTATAGAGTTTTTTACTAAAATATATCCTGATGTTAAGGAATTCTGGATCCATTATTGGAAAGAATTAGTTAAGTTCTTTAAGGATCCAATAGGAACATTAACACCTATAGTTTTTGGTCTTCTTGGAACAATGATCTCAGCTCTTGCTGATGGCCTTGTAGAATATATTAAAGATAAATGGGGAGATGAAAAATAATGCCCTTACCTCTATGGGATAAACATAAAGAAAAAGAAGCCGAGAAAATTGAACCGGAAGAATTTGATGGTAAAACTTTAGGTGGAAAAATTGGTAATACACTTATTAGGTTTATAAGGAAAATCATAAACTCAACATCCAATTGGTTTGAAGAAAGACTGGTTAACTTTGCGGTAGGAGTTTTGGTTAAAGTAGAAACATCTGGTAAAACTGTTTTCGCTCCACTAATTAAATACTTGGAAGAAATGGAAGCTATACCAGATTTTCTGGCAGAAATTATTAAAGAAGTTAAAGATCCTCAACATGAAATAGGAGCAGCTCTTGCCTCACAAGTAGGTGGATCTGCTATTGGCGGCCTTATGGGAGCAATCTTTGATCCTATTATGGCACCAACAAAATATCAATTAAACTATAGGCTCCATCCTTACATTGCAGATGTCTCTCAAGGAGTATATGCCCAACTTATTAAAATATTTACTCCGGAGCAAGAAGAAAATGTATTCAAGGTTCAGGGCTGGGACAAAATGTATTTTCCTTTATGGAAAAAACTATATAAAAACAAAATAGGTTTTAGTGAACTTACTGATCTAAAATTAAGAGGTGAATTAAGTGATGAAGAATTTAATACAGGCCTTAGAGAATTAGGCTTTGACGATATGGACCTTAAACATCTCTTAATACTCACAGAAAAAATATTACCCACTACTGAAGCCATTATTAACTACTTCAGGACAGACATTTCAATAGAAGAATTATATATACAGACTGCTAAAAATGGTATATCAAAAGAAATGACAGATCAGCTTATAACTGTAAATGAAAGATTACTTGGTCTCAGTGATATAAAAGCTATATATTATCGTGAAAATAAGGATGATAAATGGCTTTCAGATCAATTAGAAGCTCTTGGCCATTCTAAAATTGATATTGAGGACATTAAGAAAATACTTCCTTACTTTCCATCAGTTTCTGATCTGGTAACATTTGCAGTCAGAGAAGTTTATTATCCTGATTATGCTGCAAAATATGGATTAATGGATGAATATCCTGAAAAATATGAACAAGAAGCATTAAAAACAGGATTACCACCTGAACAGGCTAAAAATTACTGGATGTCTCACTGGATATTACCATCTATCGGGCAAGGCTATGAAATGTTACATAGAGGAGTAATAGGATCAGAAGAACTTGGCGATATGTTTAAAGCTGTTGATATAATGCCTTATTGGAGATCCAGGCTAGAGAAAATATCTTATAGAACATATTCCAGAGTTGATGTTAGAAGAATGTACCGGGATGGAGTTTTAAGTGTAGATGAAGTACTTAGAGCTTATAAAGATCTAGGCTATGATGATGAAAAAGCAGAAAAGATGACAGAATTTACTATTGCCTTTTATACAGCTGATGAAAAAGAACTGACCCGGGCTGAAATTACAGATGGATATAAAAGACAATATTTTACAGAAGAAGAAACACTTGAAATGATTGTATATTTAGGTTATACAGAGGATCAAGCTAAATATTTCACATCTAAAATAGATTATGCTAAAGAAATAGATAAGAAGAAAACATATCTATCATTAATTAAAAGTGAGTATAAAAATGGAGTAAAAACTGAAAGTGAAGTAATTTCAAGGATGACAGAGCTGGGATTTAAAGCCACTGAGATAGATTATCATCTGGAATACTGGGGCATTGAAAAGGAAGAAAAACCTGAAAGGCCATCTAAGGCAGATTTGAAAAGCTGGATAAGTAAAAAAATTATAACCCGGGATATATTTATAGAAGAGATGAGGAATTTAGGTTTTGCTGATAAATATATAGAATATTATTTAGCAGATGTAAAACAGAAAGGATTGTAAATTATGCAGGATGAAGAAGGCAGAAAAATGAAGGAAGCTATAAGAAGACAGAGAAAAATAATTGAAAAAGCTAAAGAAGCAGCTAAAAAAGCAAAAGAAGAATAAACTTATAAAATTAAAGAACCCAGGGTAAAACTTCTCCATTATCTAAGGGCTGGCCCTTATCATACTGTCCGGTGAAATGCTTTATAACTTTAGATACTCTATATTCATTTAAGTTTTTATTTTGTATTAGAGATTTTAAAGTTGACCATTGAGATTGGCTATATCCTCCATCAGATTGTTTTCTGGCATATTTTTTCTTACCTTTATGTCTTTTTCTATTGCCAAAAATATATTGTTTACAGCCAAAAAGCTTTATTTTTCTACTCCATTTTTCAACTTTTAATTTACCAATTTCAGTTTCAGATAGATCAGACTTTAGATTTTTATATCCCAGGCTATTAGTAAAGATACTATCAGTGTCACAATAATAAACATTTTTACGCTCTGCTTTTTCCATAAGGTCCCAGAGTTTTACTCTTGCATAACCTGTTACATGGGCCGCAATGGCAGGAAAGGAATTAAAGGCCTCTGACTTTTTCTCATACCTTTGAATTAGTCCATTTATCCTGCGGCATTTATAAAGTTTAGGATCCTTTGAAGAAAACTCAGTATAATAATAAACTTCTTTAGGATCGCATTTTCCAATCGTTTCCCATTCACCTATCAGCTGTCCAAATTTACCATAAAGGGAATTCATCATTAATTTAAAAAATTGAGAATATATCATTTTTCCAGATGTCTTTGCTGCTATTCTTTGACTATAAAAAAACTTAATATAATCAGTAAAAATCTTAGCTTTTTCATATATTGCAACTGATAGAACTTTTTCTATAACATTTTCCTTTAAAGCTAATTTTAATTCACCTGTAGTAAGAACAGTCTCAAATTGTCCCACTGGAAAGATAACTTTTCCTATTTTGCAAGAATCAGTTTTTGCGACCTTCCAATAAAAATTGTTTTCCGGATCCTCTTTTTCTAAATATTCGAATTCATCATTAATATCCGGCTGTTTTTTCATTACTTCAAGTAACCTGTCTCCGGGTAATCTTTCAAAATCCCCAATTCTAAAAATATTAGCAAGTTCAGGCTTTTCATAAGTAAGAGAAGAAGCCAGTTCATCTACCGGGATCCCGGCTTTCCTTTTATAATAACTTCCAATTCCCCAATATTCTTCTCTAAGTCTTAGCTTTCCATTTACTTTAACATATTCAGGTTTTATTCCACCTTTTTCTTTTATCCATTGTTTTAAATTATTGTACTCAGTATCGTAAAAGAGTGATTGATTATATCTTTTAGGTTTTATAACTTTTTCACCCCGTATTGGAAACATAGGCTTTTTAGTATTAATTTTTACTCTGGCCATGCAGCAGTATTTAGATAAATAGATAGAAAGTTTTCCAATTCCACAGTTTAGATCCTGATTTATAAATTTGGTAGGAAAATATTTTTTTATCATAACTGATGGATACATAGAATTTATATCAAGATCATAATATTTATTATTAGTAAAACTACCTATTTTAAAACATTCAGTTCTACCTCCAAAGTATCCTTCTCTTTCTAATTTAGATAGATAATGACGATTATGAATAAAAATATCAGTTTTCATAAACCTATGTCTGTAAGTATTAAAAGCTTGTGAAGGGATTGTAACACCGAAAGTACCGGTGTCATTATCTCTGAGCCATTTAATATATTCCTGCCAGACTTTAAGGAGTATTTCTACATCCCGTTTGCAGTGAATAGATAATTCTTCAAATGTACATTTATTAAAGTTTACTTTTATTTTAGGAAGTTCTACCTGATCCGCTAACTGTTCTAATTTACAGGCAAAGTAATTCATGTTGTCAAGAGCTAGAATAGATTTAGATAACTTCTTATATTTAGCTATAAACATATGATTTTTTTCATATAATCTTTTAAGTTGCCAACCACGTTCTATAAGTTCAGTAAATCCCTGAGATACTGTTAAGTCAAAAACTATATTATGAGCTATAAGCAGGGTCCGGGATTTAGAGTTAACATGACCTTCTACAAAGTCCCAGAACTCACCAGAAGTAGTAAATTTTTGCCAGATTATAGTATCTTTTAAGTGGTCAGGCCTACGTTTCCAGTAACAGGCCCAGCCTAATTTTAACTTATGAATAATATATTTATGATGAGTTTTAATCTGCTTAGTTTCAGTATCAAAGAAAATAAACTTTGAGGGAAGTTTAGTTGTTTTATTGGCTTTTAGCTTATGAGATATTTTTACTGACATAATTATAACCTGGCTCTGGTTAAAACTTCTTCCGCTAATACAGTTATATTTTCCATATTCTCTTCATATTTGTTCTCTAATATTCTACGTTCTATTAAAGCCTCTACGTCTCCCATAGATTCAAGTTCTTCTGTCTTGTAACGTCGAATTATTTCTTTGTATTCTCCAGTCTTAGTGTCTGTACCGCTTGACCTGGTAATATAGCAATACTGTTCGCTTAAGTTTTCCTGAGTATCAGAAAGAGTGGACACAGTAGGTTTATAATCCTTACGAATATATTTAACTGCACCCTTTTTCTTTTCACGGCCGGAAAGTTCACGCCAGTCATTAGTAAAATCTTGACGCTTATAACTCACTCCCATACCCTTTAGCCATTTTTCCGCACCACGTCCACTATATCCGGTTTTTATTAATCCGGGAATATAATTTCTGGCTATACCTCGATTTTCTGAAAATGTACTCATAAAAAAATGAGAGGCCTATATTAACTATAAACCTCTCACTCCTTTCTTATAATGTTGATCTCAATTTATTAATAGACTTCTGAAGCTCTAAAATAGCCTTTGTGATCATTACACACTGATTGGCATACTTTTCATTTTCCATATATCCAAGCTCCAGAAAATCTTTGATATGTCTGATAGTCCAGTCAAGAGTACGAGCTGCTTGATTTAGTTTATCCTGGCCAAACTTCCGGGTACTTGTCATTAATATTTACCTTCTTTCTAAACTATATCATAATAATCTTTAACTTTCACCAGTTTTCCAATTAAAGGTAAAAGTCTCTTTTCTTTAGCATCAGTTAATTTAGACATTACAACCTTTCCACCACAGCTAAAGCCAAGTTTACGTTTTGACTTAGGATCCTGAACTACGATCCACATAAAATCACCTTGATTACCGGTTAGAGTTTGAAAATCAACCCAGAGGACATCAATATCAAATATAGCCTCTACATTAATTTTTTCATCACACTCTAAAGCCGGTGGTTTTAGATCTGAAAATCTCTTTACTTTTTCTGCCATTTATTTTTCACCTCCTTTTTAAGTTACCTCTAATATTCTAAACATATCTGACATATACATCTCACAGTTTATGTCCTGCAGAAGCTCATACCAGGTTGAGAGAGAGCAGACACTAAGGTTAGGAATATTATGTCCTGTATTATAATTTTCTAAAGCTGATTGTGTCTGTTTACCAAACCAGCCATCAGCTTTTAAAGGTACTTTCATAGTAACCTTTAGACAGTGCTGCAATGCTCTTACATCAAAACCCTTATCATCCATCTTTAACTCTCTTAATTTCATAAGTTCACCTCCTTTATAGTCAAATGCTTTTAACGCTTTCCAGGCTACAGTTTCATATACCTGGTTATCTTTAAGGTCAACCTTATTCAGGCCAAGAAAAGGATATCTACCCTTACCTTTTGTATGATAAGGCATACAGACATATATTGATTTTATCCGAGACTCACCTAACATATATTTAGTGTAATCCATAAGCTGCCTTACAACCGGAGTATTGTTATAACCAAGATGTTCTGCACCGGCATAATAATAATGCTCATTGTTGATAAACTTCGTGCCTTTAGGAAAGAGAGCCAGAAACTTCAGCAAACTCCTTGGATCACAGTTATAGTCAGTATGAAATGAGATATAATCATATTTATATCCACAGTTAAGATAAGAACGGTAATAATCATAAAAATTGGTTGCCATTTCACCTGCAGCAAAATAGACATTATCATACTTCTGACACTCACGAGATAAAATTCCATTTAAAGAATGTATCTCAGGCACAGTCAAATGCTCCAGAGGCTCATTTATATCAGATACTATTATATTACCAAAAAATCCGCCATATCTAATATAATAATAAAGCTCCCGTAAAAAAATATCCATATCAGTAAAATCATTTCCGGAAGTGTCCAGGACCAGATATATTTCTTCAACGCCTTCAGATATAGCCTGTTTAATCTGCAGGCCATACGTTCGTTTTGAGAGATAGACGTAAGACGCCCAAGGTTCATAATCACATCTGCGCCGGATAAAGAAATCACCCTTACGATAATCCTCTAACATCACCCGGAGACAAAGTTTTTTTCCTATGGGTAGAATAGGATCGTAACCGGAATGGACCGTGCCAAGTTTATTCATGATAATCCTTCTCTCTTAAATATTTAACATATTCATTATTAATTATATTCCAGGCCTCTTGAATAATACGGATGTCATCTAATTTTTTATTTAGTTTCCGGGAAGCTTTAGCAGCTTGCTTTAACCACAGTTTTTGATAGTAAACATCCATTATTCTTTATCCTCTTTATCTGAAAACCTGTCTAAAACTTTCAGTATATTACTATAAGCGTCAATAAGACCATCATAATAATTAATCTCATCAGTACCGCAAGCTATCTTAGCACCAACTTTCATAGCTTCACTACGATTATAAAAATTAATAACTATTTTTCTAACTTCTTTTATCATTTTTCTCCCTTCTCAAAGACATATTTATTTTTTTTGTAAGCAGCGTAAATAGTCTTAGTAAAATTTTCAAAAGCAGCAAAATCATCAAACTTAATCTTCCTACCATCATTAGTAATTATACTCAATTTTTTATACCTGGCACTCTCCAATCTAACATAACACACATTCTTGCCAAGCTCTCTAATTTTCATACTCATCTTTTTTTACCTCCTTTCCGGTGGCGATACCGGAGCCAAAGTTTGTATTCATGATATAGAAAATACCCAGTTTCTATTATTAAATATATAGCACAAATAACAGTAAGAATTAAAAGTGCAATTATTAAAAAATCAAGGCCCTGATGGCTTATCATGATTTACTCCTTCCAATACAGAAAGATTTACATATCCAATTCCTTTTGGAGTTATGCCATATAAACCTGGATAACTACCATAAATACTCTTAATATATTCCATTTCCTGTAATTTATTTAATAGTAGCGTTATATTATAATTGTTTAGGCCTAACTCCATTTTAGGATATAAATTTTTTAATCTACCTTTTATATAATAAAAATCTGCATTACCTTCAAATAATAGTCTCAGGACTGCCCGGTGTGTCTTTTTCATCAGTTAAACCTCCTTCCTTAGTTTTAGGATCTATCTTTATACTTACAAGATTATTAAAATCAGAGACGAGTTTTTCTAAGATTTTTCTAGTCTGGTCAATACCATCAATATAAATAGTAGTTTGATCATTAAACTGAACTATATAAGGGCCAGGCCTATTTTGTCGTAAGCATAGAAAATCATCTCCTTCTTCAAACTCCTTCACAAAAATATCAACATGAATATTTGTTCTCATTCTCAAAACCTCCTTCTTATATTTTCTTTTATTTCGAAGTCTAACATAACACACCTACCAATACCCTGTCAAGTACTTTTTAAAATATTCTTTTGATTTATATGTCAACAGGTTTTTAGATAGAACTTTCTACTCTACCTTTTAAAAGAGATCTCTAATCTCAATATAAATTAAGTTTATACAGTAGCAAGAAAATCTACGATTAATTAGTATTGCTCTGTTATGTTTCGATAATAGGATAAGCGTATTTTTCCCGTGAAACGGGGAAAGTACGGGTATCCTTAACTT